>Ga0214921_10000196_pt1 | contig 118992 bp, 109 predicted proteins | sample LL1505_MetaG_FD_177992 | JGI IMG/M metagenome (GOLD analysis project Ga0214921, IMG submission 177992) | Freshwater microbial communities from Lake Lanier, Atlanta, Georgia, United States - LL-1505 | ecosystem: Environmental > Aquatic > Freshwater > Lake | place: USA: Georgia | collected... | reverse complement strand
ATTAAAAAAGAAATAATTTCGTCTTTTTTAAGCTTATTTGCTTTGATATCTTTTGTAATACCATAATAATCACAAATACGGATTAATTGTTTTATGGTATAATTCATTTCATAATCCATTGACTTGGCTAGCATTTTTGAGCTGTAATTCACGTTATTATGATACATTAAAAAATCGTTTACATGAGCATATTCAATTTCTTTTAGTAATGACTCTAATTCAGTATTGTTTAATTCTTCATTGTTTGAATTTTCATCAATAACTATATTTATATTGTTATTATTCATATAACAAATATATATAAAATCTATCTAAATAAGTAAAATAATAATTTAATTATTTACATTTCAATTAAATCCATGAATTTGAATATAGATTTATTTGTCAAACTTAAATAATTTTTTGTTTTACTATGTGCTATTTTTTCAATTAGTTCAGTAATCGTGAAATTATCGATCAATTCATAATCAATTTCATCACGTTTTTTAAGATTGGTGTCACATTTAAATAAGTCTTTGTTGTAAAGAACAGCCACGTTTTCAGTAAGCTCATCTACTTCATTTTTTTTATTGTCTTGATTAATAAAATGATAAAGTTGATTAAATAAAATTCGAATAATATTTCTAATTTTGACTTCTGTTATTATTTTGTTATTCATTAAATTAATAAAGAATGCTGATAAAGCTTTTCTTTTTTCATTATCTTTATTGATTTTACAAAATCTATCATAATCAACATTAGGTTCAACATATTCAATAGTGTCAAATAGATCCAAGAATTTATTAAAATTGTTCTCGAAAACATCCATCATAATATCATATTTTTTAATTAATTCTGTATATAAATCAGCATATATTTTTGAATAAAAACGGTTTGTCGACGCTATTTCAAAAATCGTTGTAACTATTTTTAATATCTCATCACTGTCTGTATCATCTTGAAATATATTATCAACAGTTTCAATAATTTTATCTTTAATATCATGATAATTTTTATCAGACAATTTATTCATATTAGAACGCAGTATGTCGATTTTACTGTCAATACCAACTTTTTCCTCAATTTTAGTAGTGTTGAATGTTCTTATTATTTCCCAATCATCATCATTTATCATTTCCATTCCCTTATTTCCACGACGTCTCCTATTTGATGACGCGCTCAATTTTTTATCAGAATCAATGTTTGTATTCATGTTAGAATATTTCATGGGATTTTCTCTTTTTTGAAATACAGGAGTTTTTACATAATTGGGTGACCCAACTTCAAGTGCTATTTCTGAAATAATTTTCAAAGTGTCTTCCGGAAAATTGAACTTAAACCCATTAAACGTAATATTGTTAAAATCTTCTAATGTATATTTCATTAATTTTGTCGTCATATTAATTGAATAGTATTACATTATTTTATACATTTATATCATTTTTTTTAATAATTCAAATGTAAAATTCACTTAAATAGAATTATACAAAGTCTAATTATAAATGTTTACGGATAATATTGCTAACGATGGGTCGGGTGAGAACGAAGAAATATATGATTCTTCGGATGAACTACAAAGTTGGGATGATTTGAACAATATCGATCCCAGTATTTTAAGAGGTATTTATAGCTATGGGTTTGAAAGACCAAGTCCAATTCAAAAGAAGGCTATCAAACCAATTATGTCAGGAAGAGATATAATAGCACAAGCACAATCGGGTACCGGAAAAACGGCTGCTTTTTCAATTGGTGCTTTATCTATTGTTGATTTACAAAATAATTTTACACAAGTTTTGATCTTATCTCCTACAAGAGAATTAACAATTCAAACATCTAATGTAGTAAAACAATTAAGCAGTATGATGAATGGTTTAAAAATTCAAACAGTATATGGTGGTTCTCCTTATGAAGAAGGTAACAATTTCAGTGATAAAAATACACCACACATTATTTGCGGTTGTCCTGGCAGGGTCCACGATTTAATGAGAAAAAATAGAATTACATCCAAACAAATTAAACTGATTATTTTAGATGAAGCGGATGAGATGCTTTCATCTGGTTTTAAAGAGCAAGTGTATAATATTTTTCAATATTTTAATAATGATATACAAGTTGCTTTATTTAGTGCTACATTACCTAATAGTATTTATCCAATAATTAACAAAATCATGAGAAATCCTATAAAAATTTGTGTAAGAGCTGAACAATTAACATTAGAGGGTATAACACAATTTTACGTTGCTGTAGAAGACGATAGACAAAAATATGCTACTTTAAAGCATGTTTACCAATATGCTTCTGTGTCGCAATGTATTATTTATTGTAATAGTATAAAACGTGTAATTGATCTATACGATGCTATGAAAGAGGATCAATTTCCTGTTTGTTGTATTCACAGTAACATGGAACGAAACGAAAGAGAAACTTCATTTAAAGAATTCAAAAATGGCAAGTCGCGCGTATTAATTTCATCAAATGTAACTGCTAGAGGAATTGATATTCAACAAGTGAGTGTTGTAATTAATTTTGATTTACCAAAAGATATTCACACTTATTTACATAGAATTGGACGAAGTGGTAGGTGGGGTAGAAAAGGCGTCGGTATCAATTTCATTACACGACGAGATATTAGTAAAATGAAAGAAATCGAAGCTTATTATTCTTGTGAAATAAAAGAAATGCCTGTAAATTTAGATTTTTTGGAATCATATTAGATATAATCTAGTTTTTATAATGTAAATAATTGTATATATAATGGAATATTGGTTCGGTATATGGTAAAACATATTTTTGTCTTATATAATCAATATTGTTATTGATTAAATCAACAAATGAAACGATAATAATATAAATTCCAGCAGAGTAGCAAATTTTTCTATCTAACTCTGTGAAGTGTATTTTTGATTTTCTGTAATCATTAAAACGGTAAATTAGAAACAATGCTAAAAATATTTTCGTAGCAAAAGTAAATTCAATTATTAGGAACGGTTTGGTTTGAAAAAAACCAATAAAGAATAAAATGATAGTTACTTTAGTAATAAAATTAAAATAATCTAAAAATCTCAATTCGAAATTGTATATTTTTTTATTGTCTATTAATATGTCTGTCATAATATTTATATACTTAGTCAATAAATAAAAATCAGAAAATATAAAATTGTAAAACATTCGTAAAACATTCGTAAAATAAACTAATTATATTTCTATAAAAAATATAATTAGTTGAATTTGTATATGTCTATAATATCTAGAATCAATGAAATAAACGACCATTTTAAAATGCCGATTTTTTATAATAATAAAAAAGTTCTACTTAAAGAAAATATAATCGCTGATTTGGAACTTACAAATACAGTGGACCCTTCAAATCATTCTATTTATAGTTATTATTTTACACCTTCCATGGAAATTTGTGATTTGTCTTCGAACACAGAAATTTCAAAAAACATCATTCGACAAATCTCAACATATTATACTACAGACATTGATTTTTTGAAAGATAATCAAACTATTTTGAAAACTTATCGTGATATTAAAGCATATAAATATGATAAAATTATTCAAATATGGAACGAAATAAAAAATGATAATGGATTTAAAGAGAGATATTATTACATAGATTGGCCAATGTGGGAATTTTTAAATAAATCCCAACATTTTTTACAATTTATGAGCATATATAATATCGCTTCTCCCGTTATTTCGTTATTCGTGCCAATTATAATTCTTATTATTCCTTTTTTTGTTATTCGTTTGAAAGGATTACAGTTAACGATGAATGAGTATTTTGAAATACTCAAGATGGTGATATCCAATCATTCTCTTGGTAGACTTTTCACTCAATTTAATTCAGTTTCATTCCAAGAAAAAATTTATCTAATTTTATCAGCTGCTTTTTATTTATTTTCTATTTATCAAAATATACTTGTATGTGTAAGATTTCATCAGAATATGGCGAAAATACATAATTATTTTAGTGAATTCAAAAAATATTTAACTCATAGTATTGCTTCGATCGAAAATTATCATTCTTTTTCAATAAATCTTGCTAGTCACAGGGATTTTAACGCAAATATGTTACAAAACCTAGATATTTTAAAAATAATTCAGAATAAACTAGATAACATAAGCGATTTAAAATATAATTTTAAAAAAATATCCGAGGTAGGTCTTGTCTTAAGGACATTCTATGAAATTTATGATAATTCTGATTACAATCATTCTATTATGTATTCTTTTGGTTTCAAAGGATATATTGATTGTATTAATGGATTACAAAGTCATATTAGAGAGAAAAAATTGAATTTTGCTCAATTCACAAGTAAAAGAAAACAAAATATTTTTAGAAAAAATTATTATGCTTGTTTGAAAGATAAAAAGCCTGTTAAAAACAATGTTAAAATGAATAGGAATCTCATTATTTCTGGTCCAAATGCGTCAGGTAAAACCACCGTAATTAAATCAGTGTTAATCAATATTATCGTAACCCAACAATTCGGGTGTGGATTTTATGAATCCGCTATAATAAAACCTTATGATCATATTCATTGTTACATCAATATTCCAGATACATCGGGGAGAGATAGTTTATTTCAAGCAGAAGCAAGACGGTGTAAAGAGATAATTGATATTATTGATCAAAATTCGGAAAGTAGTCATTTTTGTGCTTTTGATGAATTATATTCTGGAACAAATCCAGATGAAGCAAGTATTAGCGCTATTGCTTTTATGGAATATATTACTAAAAATAAAAATGTAAATACAATTTTAACAACACATTTTATTAAAGTGTGTAAAAATTTGAAAAAAAATAAATTAATAGAAAATTATTTTATGGATACATTAAAAAAAGGGAATAAATTAGAATATTTATATGAATTAAAAAAAGGAATATCAAGTGTAAAAGGTGGTATTAATGTACTTTATGATATGAATTATCCAATTGAAATTATAGAAAATACGGTGAAATCTTTTTAGACAATTCGTTATTTGATTAATTTATTAATGTTACCATTCTATAATAATGACAACTGTATTAAGCATCTTTAATCCTTCATTTTTAATGTTTTTAGGATTTATTATTATTATCGCTTTATTAGTATTATATTATGAAAACAAAATGAGAGATCAGAATCATAAAATAGCTTCTATGTTGAGCTTAGTATCTTCTTTAGCCGAAGAATTGAATATCGTTAAGATTCATTTAAATCATATGAATTTTACAAAGGGAGGTGGAATAAATTCCACAATACCACCATCTGAAATGAGTAATCAAATTTCTATGAATATTTCAGAAACTAATAGTTTAGGAGAAATTTTGATTTCAGTGTCCGATGATGAAGCGGACGATACTGACGATGATGACAACGACGATGATGATGACAACAACGACGATGATGACAACGACGATGATGACAACGACGATGATGACAACGACGATGATGACAACGACGATGATGATAATATCAATAATGACGAAAATGATATTAAGATATTAAAATTTAATAATATTAATTTTCAAGATATAAATGAATTGAATGATATTGACGCAGAGGCTTTCGACGACGAAGACGATAACGACAATGACAACGACAACGACGAAGACAACGATGATGAAACCGATACATATAATAACGATATTGTTAGTAGTGACGTCGATACTAATAATGAAGAATTCCAAGAAACAATACAAAATATCAATATAGATGATATAAAAAATATTAATTTATCTTTTAATTTAGAAGGATCAAAAAGTGTAGAAGTAATTGATTATAAAAAATTATCATTAAATCAACTAAGAAGTATCGTTTTAGACAAAGGTCTTGTAACTGATTCATCAAAAATGAAAAAGCAAGAATTATTAAAATTATTACATGTTGAGTATTAGAAAATATTTTTTATTTATAAATTATATATATATTAAATAAATGTCCTGGGCAGTTTGTTATTCCGGTTCAAATAATACTCATTTTAATTTTCCTCCTATTATGGCAGATGGACGTAACTATGCTTCCTGGCAACCGGATGCTGTTGTCAATCAACGTATACAAGAACAAGAAAAAATCCATTCAAATTGGTCATATCGTCAATATTTACAAAAACATGGATTACAAATTATGAATTACAATACAATGGAAGCTTGTTATGATTTAGGTTTAGATCCTCATACTAAAACAAATCGCACACCATCAAGTAACGTCCCATATACGTTTAAAAATATTTATGATACGCAGACACCAGGGTATGGTTATAGTACAAGTGATTTAAAAAATCCATATTTATCTAGGGAACAATTAAATTCTAGACTTGTAGCCCCTGTGGTCAATCCTGCTAATTATCATAGTCAAAACTAAGTCACTAAACAAATCAAACAAATCAAACAAATCAAATATATAAAGAATATTTATTCTTTATGTATAATGTATATGCGTATTCTTTCTATAGACGTTGGTATAAAAAATCTAGCATTTTGTCTTTTTGAAAAAAACACAGAAGATTCTCATTTTAGCATACAGAAATGGGATATCATCAATTTATCTCAAGAAGATGAAATCGCAAAATGCCACTTCGTGGAAAAAAATAACAATATTTGTAATAAACCTGCTAAGTACGCCGCAAATGACAAATGTTTTTGTTTAAAACATTCCAAGAAACAAGATTTTCAATTGCCAAACCGAGAACTGAAAGCAAGTTTCATTAATAAACAGAAAATTCAAATATTAATTGATATAGCAGATAAATATGGTATTCACTATGAAAAACCCTGTAAAAAAAATGATCTGCTATTTAAAATAAACGAATATATTTCAAAAAAATGTTTTAAAGAAATTGAAACTACGAATGCGTCTCAAATTGATTTGATTACTATTGGTAAAAATATTAAAAATAAATTTAACAATGTTTTTCCTCTGGAAGAAAAAATAGATTACGTTTTAATTGAAAACCAGATTAGTCCTATAGCAAATCGTATGAAAACGATCCAGGGCATGATTGCGCAGTATTTTATTATGAACAATACACAACACATTGAATTTATTTCATCTATTAATAAATTAAAGTGTCAAGACAATAAACAAGACAACAAACCCCAAAATTCAAATGATTACAAGTCAAGAAAAAAACAAGGAATACAAAAATGTTTAGAAATTTTAACATCAGATTTCCGTTTTAATAATCAAATTGAATATTTTAATATTCATAAGAAAAAAGACGATTTGTCTGATTCTTTTTTACAGGGGATGTGGTTTATCAATAAACAAAATTTGTAGGCAGATAATTATTTAGCTAATTATATTTATCATGTAAATAAAGAATACTGTTGATTAATCTTTCACTATATTTTTCATATTTCTTGAAATGTAAATCATATTCTTTGAATTTTTTACAGTCTCTTTCTCGTAATTCTTCTCCCTCTATCAATATTTCTTTGATTGAAAATCGAATAAGTTTTGTTATTTCCCACACACAGACATCAATAGTTAAGTTTTTATAACCATCATAACGTTCTACTAATGTTTTATACAAAGACTGGTTTACTTTGTAATTGTTAAACAATGTATTGTTGAAAATTTTATTATAATATTTAGCAGGTGACCCAGATTTTATAAATTTAACTAAAACATCTCGGGGTAACCTTTGTAATAATTTGTAAATAGGATAAACTTCATAATTGTTTGACGATAGTCTCTCAATATGTCCTACATATTTTTTGCATAAATACCTAATTTTTGTGAGATTGTTGTCTATTTTTACTTTTTCGTCAAGAAAATCGAAACAATAACGTATGATATCATCTGGAAGCATTTTTAATAATTTTAGCGCACGTTTTTCTTGTTTTAGGTCTTTTTTTTCGGCTTTATCTCGTATTTTTATTTCTTGAATAAGATTTTTTTGATATTTTGAAAACCAATGTTGTTTTTTTGTTTCTCTTGCTATTGTTGTTGTCATTGTTGTTGCTATTTTAGATATTGTTTGGTATTCAATAATTTATATACTTTTCTCTTTTTCTAGAGTTCGAGTTTCATTTTTTTTGTAAACGAAGAAATAAAATATATTGTTATTCGTATTACTTAAAAATAAATGTTCTTATTTAATCAATAATGAACGATATAATTGAAATCTCGGAGTTGAATTTTAATGATGATAATTTTAGGCCATCATCATCAAGGACAAATTCAAATAATAATTTTGGAGGTGGTTTAGAGCTTTTGATGAATGATAAAATAAAAGATTTAAAACCATCTGGTAACAGCGACATCGATTTAGATGATTTGAATAATTTAGAAAATGAATTGAATGAATTATCTCAAAATACACCAAGTGATAAATTTAATCCCAAATCAGATTTATTTAATAACAGTGGTAGTAATTTCGACAATATAGATTTGGATAATTCAAAACATAACGTTCGTTTTGATGATGATCCGAGTATAGGTATAGCGGCGTCATCGTTTGAAAACTTGGATTCAAATTTAAATGACAATAAAACTTGGGATGGTTATGGTAAATTTAACAATATACCTATGAATCCAGATAAATATGCGACAGCATCTACAGGTCCACAGCTTACAAGAGAAGAATTATTACGTGAAAAATTTAAATATCTAAGAAAATTGGAGGCTTTAGAAAAGAAAGGTGTAGAGCTTTCCAAAAAATACAATATGGATTCATCCTTGAGTGAAATGATGGGCGAATATGAGACTATTGTAGAAGAAAAGAATAAATCGAACTCTGTTAAATTTCAAGGAAACATGTTAATGGCTGCTATAAATGGTATTGAATTTTTGAATAATCGATTTGACCCATTTGATGTGAAATTAGATGGTTGGAGTGAACAAGTCAATGAAAATATTGGCGATTATGATGATATTTTTTCTGAATTGTACGAAAAATATAAATCAAGAGCTTCGATGGCACCCGAATTAAAATTATTATTCCAATTAGGAGGTAGTGCTATGATGGTTCATTTAACTAATACAATGTTTAAGAGTTCTATGCCAGGCATGGATGATATTTTACGTCAGAACCCTGAATTGATGCGTCAATTTCAAAATGCTGCTGTAAATTCTATGGCACAAAATAACCCAGGTTTTTCTGGTTTTATGTCAGGAGTTATGAATCCTGATGGAAATGGACCTCCGCCACCAATGGCTACACAAGGCCCGAATGCGGTTCCGCCTCCAATGGGTAGACCAGGTAACAACAGTTACACGTCACAACAAAATGTAAATTCAAATATGGGTCGTAGTAATTTTGTTGACGATGGTATTAATTTGAGAGAAAATACACAACGATCGGATTTTATTGTAAATGAAAAAACAAAAAGGCCATCTAGGCCAGAAATGAATGGTCCAAGTGATTTGTCTGATATTTTGTCAGGTTTAAAAACAAAAACAATTAATATTCAAGAACCAAATAAGCAACCAATGAGCGCAAACAGCACAAATACAAATACAAATGGTAGCAGTACAATTAGTATAGAAGATTTGAAAGAATTACAAGGACAAAGTGAGGGCATTATGCCAAAACGCAGTAAGCGTCGTCAAAAATCCTCTAATAATACTGTGAGTTTAGACATCTAATATATTTCGAAATAAATAATAAAAATAGTTTATTATTTATTCTATACAATGGTTTCTATTTTTTCTAATTTACCAAATGATATAAAAAAACATATATTATCGTTTGATAAACATTTCAAAATAAGAAAAGGACAATTGATTTCAATAATACCGAAAGATGATATTAGATTTAGTATGTTACAATATACTACTTTTCAACTTTTAACTTTACACGAAAAAAACGCGAATGAAATAAATTTTAGGTACAATTCACCTAATTTATATAATATATCAAATAGAGGATCCGAGAATGATATGGTAATTGTTCTTATGAAAATTTCATGTTCAGTTATAAAATACGATATTTTTATTGGTCATCTAAAACCAAAAATAAACGATAATAGGATTGAATTACACTCAATTGACGATTGTGGTTGGAATTTCTTCAATTATTGTTATGAACGGGCGTAACGTATTGATTATTTTTTATTCTTTTGATTTGTATTTTTATAAACAGCGTCATATACATCATTGTAATTTACATTATTGTCGCTAAAATTTTTATAATCTTTATTGAAATGAACTGGGTACACATAATTTGTAGTACTATTAGGATCAATGTTGTTACCATAGTATTTTTCGAAACTATATGTATCAAATACAGTAGTAAAATTTTCGAGTATTGTATTGGTGCTTTCTCTAGAAATCAAATAGATTACAAAATAACACAATAAAAACAAGACAAAACAAATTCCTAATTTTTTGTAATAATTCATATTATATACAAATATTTTTATTATAATAAATAACTAGTTTCAACTACATTGTTAGGATCGATGTCTTCACTAACGTAGACAGGGTACGAATACCATGAAGGGTACCAATATGGATAATAATCACCGTAACCGCCACCGTATCCGCCACCATAACCTCCATAACCTCCATAATATCTCCCTAAACCATATCCTAAACCAGCTGCGCCTAAACCTCTCCCCCATCCTCCCCAACCTCTGCCGCCTCTGCCTCGACCACCATGTCCACCGCCGCCAAAATGACCGCCTCCGCCTCGACCACCATGTCCACCCCCGCCAAAATGACCACCTCCGCCACCTCGACCACCACCACCACCTCCGCCTCGTGCTCCTTCAATAACAGGTTTATTCGAAAAATATGGAGCAATAATATAAGCAATGATAAAAATTACTACTAAAACTACTCCACCACAAAAAAATAAATTATCGAAATGTTTCATAATATTATATACAGATAAATTAATTATTTTTCAGCACTAAACTATATAGAAATAATCTTTCTTAATATACTATAGTATTCAAATGTTATATAGAGTTATTCCTTTACGCACATTAAGAAGGATTAGATAATACTATTTTTAGTTTCATTTGAAATAGTTGAATTGAATTTGTAATAAAAATAAATTTTGAGAATCAACGTCAACAAATTCAATGATGTATTGATAGAATAATTCACAAGTATGAATGTATCCGAATTATTAAGACCGCTATAAAGTGACCCAAGTATTCCACCAAATAACCATATTGTAGATGAATATTTCGTAGAATCGATATTTTTAATTTGAAATGTTGTTACGTAAATTTCAGGTAAATATCCAATAATAACCAGCGTCGACGAAATAATAGATAAATAAATAGAATTCATTTTTTATTTATTTATTTTAATTTTTTATCTTTATCTTTTTATTGTAATACATTTTATTTCTCACTACAATATAAATGGGAGATTTGACTTTTGAGAATTTAAAAAATGGTAATTGGTATGTTATTCCAGGGCGTTATTTTGATGAACCAGCAAGAATATACAAAACTATGTATCATGGTGATTGTTATATCAAAGCTATAGCACCCAGTGATCAACAAGACATAGTAAAAGTTCCGTGTAACGAAAATATTTTTGAGGAGCCCAAAGAAACGGATGTAGATATGGATGATCAAGAAGATGACTTTGATGACGAAGATTATTTAGAAATTAAAGAATTAAATCAATATAACAACTTCGTTACATATGATCCAAATGAGCATTTGGATTTAGATGATGATGAAAAGTTGGAACTATATAATATATTTATTAAAATTGAAAAAAGTCTTCAAAAAGGAGGAATGCGAAAAAAGGGAAGAAAAACTACCAGAAAAAGGAAAACCAACACCAAGAAAACCAACACCAAGAAAACCAAGAAGACCAAGAAGACCAAGAAGACCAAGAAGACCAAGAAAACCAAGATTTTCAAAAAGAAAAGCAAACATTATTAAATTTATTTCAGTTATAGTTTGAAGTATACTACGCCATTATATTGATATAATTTCAAACGTTTACTTTATCAAAGTTATTAAATCCTTGTACTTTTCATTAATCAACGATTCCAAAGCGTCCGCTTTTAACAATTTGTCCTTCTTCAATATTTCAGAAGTTTCGTAAATCAAATCTTTGGCTGTCATTATTATCATTTGAGCGCAATTATACGCATTGTTAATTAATTCAATCACATCATTATCTATTAACTCTTTGTATTTTTCACTATTGCTAGGATAAATAACATTGCTTCCCATACCATAATACAATACCATTTTTTCGGCCAACTTCAATGCTTCTTCGAAATCATTCAAAGCTCCCGTTGTAACAGATACATTGTAAAACACTTCTTCGGCTATTCTTCCTGATAATAAAATCATCAAATGTTCAAATAATGCTTCTCTCACGTAAATATTACTAGTTGATGATTCAAACACTGTATAACCAGGACTCTTTGGTGAAGACAAATTAATTACCACTTTAGACATCTTAGAATGATGTTTTGAAAAAAATCCGACGACAGCATGACCCATCTCATGAATAGCAATGTGATCTATTATATTCGATGTAAATTGATGTTCATTGGGCTGCCATCCAACCATCATTTTATTCATGATAATATCGAAATCGTCGAAATTAAATTCAGTTTTATTGTATCTTAAAGCATTCAACATGGCTTCATTCAATAAGTTCTCAATTTGTGCTCCGGTCAAACCATCTGTAATTTCTACCAAATTTGGTATTTCAATAGTAGAATCACACGGTTTGCCTTTAATATGTATGTCAATGATCGACTCACGTGTTTTCTTATCAGGTAAACCTATGAATATTTTTTTATCAATTCTACCTGGACGAGTAAGCGCATTATCCAATAAATCAAAACGATTTGTTGCTGCTACCATGAAAATACCAGTTGTATTTTTAAAACCATCTAATTCGACTAAAAGTGCGTTCAGTGTATTATCGCGCTCATTGGATGAACTTTCTCCATCACTAGAACGTTTTCTACCTACAGCATCAATTTCATCAATGAAAATAATACATGGAATATTTTCACGGGCCAAACGGAACAATTCTTTGATTCGGGTAGGTCCTACACCAACATATTTCTCTTGAAAATCGGAACCCGAAACAGGAATGAAACTACATTTTGCTTCACCTGATAATGCTTTCGCAATTAGTGTTTTTCCTGTACCAGGAGGTCCTTCCAAAATGAGTCCTTTAGGAACACGAACATTGTATTTCTGGTATTTTTGAAAGTTTTTCAGTATATCAACACATTGTCTCAATTCATCTTTTACATTTTCATAACCACCAACATGAGAGAAATTAGTATTGGGTTTTTTAAGGACTTCAAAATTCTTCGTTTTTGTATAACTACTGCCACTATTACCACTTCGACTGCTGCTTCCGTAATAGTTATCATCGTCATTTTTATTTGCTTCATTCATATCCGATATTTCTTCGTCGATGGGATTGAATTGAATACCTAAACCACTTAAAAAATTAGATGGTTGTTTGTTAATAATGATTCTTACCCTAGGCATCTCATTTGTATTATTAAATGAATTTGACAAATCTGGAAAATAAAAGTCGTCTCCTAAAATAGCTTTTTGTTGTTCTGTGGCATTTTTGGAATTCAATTTTTTTAGTAAATTTTCGTAATAAATGGTTTTGTTGTCGTCGGAAAATTTTTGAAAATCTTCTGGAAAGTCATTGCTATTGTTGTTTTTTTGTTGGATTCTCTTCAGTAATTCTTCTGTGTATCTTTGGGAAAAGTGATACTTTTGATTGGATTCCAAGTGAGATCTTTGTGTAAATTTATTGAATCTTAAATGGTTTAAAGAATCAGATGAATGAATGAAACATGCTACTAAACTCAACAAAAAAGAAATTGTTTTTTTCATTTTTATTAATAGATATTTTATTTTTAAGTTATTATCGTAATTGAGTAAAATATATAAATAAATTTCCTTGTAAATAAAAAGAGAGATAAACAATGAAAAATTCAACAAGTTGTCCAAAAATAGGAATCAAAATTCATGAAACTAATAATGACTACAAAAAAAATCCATTCGAACAGTCGACTATATCAAATAACAAAGTGAATCAACTTTTCGACATTAAGCAATTTGATTTAAATATTGACAATTATTCTATGAAAGATATTTTTAACTTATTCAACGTCCGTGATGAATTATTAGATGAAAAGACAATGAAAGAAGCAAAAAAATTTGTTCTAAAAACTCATCCCGACAAGTCTGGATTGGAATCATCTTATTTTCTTTTTTATTCTTCTGCTTATAAAAAATTGTATTCTATTTATGAATTTCAAAATAAATCTTTCAATAAAAAAGAGCAGCAAGAAGATTTTTCGAATGAATCAAACAACAGAATATTAGAAAATATGTTCAATAAAAATGAATCATTGAAAGAAGCAGGGAATTTTAATAATTGGTTTAATAAACAATTTGAAAAAATGAACAACCTGGATGATAACACTGATACAAATAAGAAAGGATACGGAGACTGGTTAAAATCAAATGAAGATTTGGTAGACAATAATTCCAAGGTAACCAAATCGAATATGATGGATGAATTCGAAAAACATAAAAAAAAAATTCAGTCCATAACTAAATACGAAGGAGTAAATGATATGTTCTCTTCTACATTTGGCGCAACTTTATTAGGTGACCAACGGAATTATACTTCTGGAAGTTTATTTAGTGAAGATTTAGGTTATACCGATTTAAAACAAGCTTATCAAGAATCTGTTATACCCATCACCGAAGATGACTACAATACAATGCCAAAATATAAAAATATGAATGAATATAAAACAGCGAGAGATAGTGTCAATGTTGCACCGATATCAAAAGAAGAAGCGATGCAAAAATTATTCAAACAACAGAAAAAAAAAGAAGAAGAAAGTATAGCTTTAGCTTTTCAATTAGCAAAACAAAATGAAAATGCGCAGAAAAAACAACAAACGTTTTGGGGAGAGTTAAAACAAATTACAGGATTGTAAACTTATTTATTTTTATTATATAATTATAATAAATATAAAGCATAAAAATGACTGATAATAAAAAATATGAAAATGGACTATTCATATTTCGCAGAGATTTACGAATAGTAGACAACAATGGTTTAAATTTGTTAAACGAGCATTGTAAAAACGTATTTACCGTTTTTATTTTTACACCTGAACAAGTTGGATCTTCTAACAAATTTAAATCGAATAATGCTATTCAGTTTATGATTGAGTCATTAGATAATCTACATTATGAAATTTCGAAACACGGTGGAAAATTGTACACTTTTTACGGAGAAAACAATTCAATAGTAAATCAGTTAATAAAACAGTTTAATATTGATATTGTGGGCTTCAATTTGGATTGTTCCCCTTATGCGATAAAACGAGACAAACAAATCATGGATCTTTGTCATAAATTGAACAAAGCCGTTTTATGTGATCATGATTATTATTTACACGAACCAGGAACTATTTTAACTGGCTCAAATACACCGTATAAAAAATTTACACCTTATTATCAAGTAGCTATGAGAAAACAAGTTGCTACACCAAAATCATATAAAAAAATTAAATTTGAACATCACATCCATAATAGTAATCGCAAATTAACTCATGAAATCACTTTGGAACAAGCTATGAAAAAATTAACAATACAAAATGACAATATTTTAGTTCACGGTGGGAGAACAAACGGGATTCAACAACTGAAAAAAGTGTTGAAAACACAGACTCATTATGATGCGACTCGTAATGAACTTTCACACAAGACAACTGAATTGAGTGCGTACATTAAATTCGGGTGTATTTCAATTCGCGAAGTATATAAATATTTCAAGCCCAATCATGGAATTGTGCGTCAGCTTATTTGGAGAGATTTTTATGCTAATATTTTATATTCATTTCCGTATGTTTTGGGCCATGCTATGAAACCGAATTATGATAAAATAAAATGGCATCAAAACACTGGGTTTTTGAACGCTTGGAAAGCAGGTATGACTGGATTTCCAATTGTCGACGCTGGAATGCGTCAATTGAATACTACAGGTTATATGCACAATCGCGCGCGGTTGATCACAGCCAGTTTTTTGGTAAAAACACTCTTGATATCCTGGGAACATGGTGAAAAATATTTTGCTACTCGATTAACAGATTATGATCCAGCATCAAACAATGGAAATTGGCAGTGGATTGCTTCGACAGGGGCCGACAGTCAACCCTTTTTCCGTATTTTTAATCCATGGGAACAAGCCAAAAACTATGATCCAACTGGTGAATATATAAAACAATGGATTCCGGAATTGAAGGATGTACCTTTGAAAGATTTGATGAATTGGGACGTAGCTCGCAATGATATAAAATATGAAAAAATAAAATATCCTGATCCAATTGTCAATTACAAAAAACAAAAAGAATTGGCGCTGAAAATGTATGGCGCTGTTTTTTCGTAATTTTTTTATATTTTCGTATTTTAGTTGAGGTTTAAATACAATGAATACTATGAATACTATGAATTATATGAATATAACAGAACAAATCATAAAAATGATTCGATTCGTGAAAGAAACACAAATCGAACAGAATACATATTTAGTAGCAGGATGTTTTTTATTATTTTTTATTTTTGTTGTGATTTTGGTTGTTATAGTTGGGAGTTATTACATTATCCAATTTTTAGAAGTAAATATCATTAATGATTTGTATTTTTGTAATTACTCGTATAACAAGAAGACTAGTGCTTTACTAAAAAAATACGGTGATTATAAAATTAATAAAATATATCTTGTAAAAAATCCGATCTCCAAATTTACCAATTTTATATTAAACATAATTACATTTTACAAGTTTCAAAAAACAATTGAGACATACAATAAAACATTTAATACGAATATTTACCCGTATCATGTGTCGTTAATTGTTGAAATTAGTTTACCAAATAAACTAACGAAACTGTTATTAATTGAAAAATCGAATTGTATTAATGTCACTGAAAATGTTTCTTTTAATGAAAAGAAGATTTTAAAAGTGATAAAAATACCCAAACAAAAATATTCGATTCGTACTATTTTACAAGAAACGCAAAAAAGAATTGGTGATAAGAAGTTTTTTAATTGGACCATTTATAAAAATAATTGTTATGTTTTTATAAAGGAAATTTTAATGACTATAGGGTTATTAAATAAAACCAATATTCGATTCATAAACCAAGACAAAATTATTAAACCATTGAATTTTAGTGATTTTACATTACATACTATTCACTTTTTTTGTTCTTTACATAATATTTTTGATAATTATATTTTACTGTGATCAGATATGCTTATATATTGTATGCGACGAATACAATCACTGAAATATTTATTATAAATAGCTAATTGCCATTTAGGTTGTATATTTTTCATGCTTGCTATGTCATCTATTTGAGTTAGATAATATTTCTGATTCGCTTCTGCGTGTTTCATTCTTTGTGCGATTTCCCTTACACTTTTACCTCGTATTATAACTGAACAATAAACAATATTATCGTTTACAATTGATTTACATATATTACTGTTATTAGTAAATAATAATATTTCATCATATTCAAACCCATATGTAAAAACTAATTCATTTTTAGAATTATTGGTTCGTCTTAATTGAGTTGATATATTATTTGACATAGTTTCTATTGTTTATATATATTGTAGTATAATTATTTTACAAAAAGTAAATAAATAAAATTGATATTTATTACTACACACATTGAAAAGAAATAGAAATAAATAGTAGAAAAATGTCAACCCAAATGCTTTCAACATCATCTTCTAACACATTGCCAACAACCAATTCAAATTCAGCACCCATATTTATTTTCATAGATGGTAGTTATTTCTGCTTTTATCGATATTATTCTATATTAAACTGGTGGAAATTAGCGCATTCTGATGAAAATTTGGAAGATCCGATAACAAATAATGAATTTGTAGAGAAATTTACAAAAACATTTATTGATACATTGAAACAAATTCCTAAAAAATTAAAATTAAATAATCTGGATAGCAATCCTCCAACTATGATAGTTGGACGAGATTGTAAAAGAGAAAACATTTGGCGCAACGATTTATATGATAAATATAAAGCAAATCGTGTTTGCGATTCAAGTACTGGATTTATGGGAGGACCATTTTTCAAAAAGGTTTATGAAGAAGAAATATTTCAAAAGGGTGGTGCTACAAAAATATTACATCATCCAAAATTAGAAGCGGATGATTGTATTGCGATTTATGTAAAAGAGCTTTTGAATATTTATCCTGATTGTTCTATTTATATTATTACTAGCGACAACGATTATTTACAACTAATTAGAGAAAACGTACATATTTATAATTTAACTTTTAAAAATCTAAAAGACAGTAAAATATTTACTGGCATTGCTGAAAAAGATTTACAGTTGAAAATATTAATGGGCGATTCAAGTGATAATATACCCAGTGTATTTCCAAAATGTGGTATTAAAACAGCATTGAAATGTGTAGATGATCCCGAATATTTCAAGAAAAAAATGGGGATCAGTATTCAATATCATGAACAATACATATTAAATGAAACACTTGTATCGTTTGATAAAATACCCAAAGATTTGGTAAATGACTTTTTAGCTACTAATACTATTTTGTAGATTTTCTAGATCGTCCATATCAACAAGTGGCAAATTATCTGTAACAAAATACACTTCACCCGTTTTTTCCCATTTTGCGACTATAATTATTATTTCTACACCAGCTTCAATTGCGCTTTTTACAGCCGCTTTATATTGAGCATCAATTGTTGAAATTGTAAATCTATTTACGTCAGTTCGTTGTATTACATAACACATAATACAACGAGTTATCGATTCTTTTTTGATTGTAGTTAGTTCATGAATGTGCTTCAATGCTCTTGGACTCACTGGATCAGTTGTTTTCTTTCGATATCCATCTGGAAAATAAGCAATTTTTGATTTTGGATCCCACCCAGCATAGTTCTTTTTTTTACGCTGGATTGATGTAATGTCTTCAAAATCAGCAAGTGGAACATTTTTTACTTCCATAATAAAAGGTATTCCATTCGCGTCAATTCCCGAAAAATCAAATCGCGAGTCGACTTTGTTCTCAACGTAAATCTTTGTCTCTCTTTTATAGGATGATGTATTTTTGAGTTGAAGTCTAGATAAATAATTTTTCACAATGGATTGTTCTACAATATCTTCAGCCAATTTAGGATAAATTCCTATTATTGTATCATCATTGTAAATAGATAAATACGCACGATATTCGCATTTTGGTTTGTGTTTGGTCTCCTTGGCGTGTTTGGCGTCTTTGGCGTCTTTGCTTTTTTTTGTAGTAGTATCGTTATTTATCTTTGCCATTTGTATTTTTGCTCCAGTATCGGATAATCCACAACAACCTAATGAAGCAGTGTGTAGTAAAATATGAGGTTCATTTTCTTTTTCCGAAATTTGCGCATCCGCAACATATGGACTTTTTATGATTTTTGAAGGACGTTTTATTATTTCTCCACTGACTAAATTTTCTAATTTGAATAATAAAGGGTATTGTGATGTTGTTTGGATCATTTTTTACAAGTATTGTTTATTTATGTAAAAATATTTGAATTCAATTTTAATTTATTCTAATAATATAAGTATTTAATAACAACAATGAATATTCCTAATGAACTAAAAATAACAATTAATACGAGTATTCCAGGATTTCAAGTCATCAAATATAAACCTTTTATGACTTTACCCAATGATAATACAGATGGGTTTGTTCATTTTAATCCATTGATAAAATTAAAACAATCTGTTATAAATTCTATTCCGAAAAATTTTCAAGTAAAAGAATTTTTTAATAAAGGATTATTTCAATCATTAATTAATAGTCATGGATTAATTGAAACAAAGAATTTAGTGGACGCAACAAATGAAGGGATCGTTGATAATAATATAAAAGTGACTTTAGATACATTATTCCCAACAAATGGAATTATATATATTAATAAAGAGGCTTATGTAATTGCTGATGTCCAATGGACAAAAGGAGATTGGAAAATTGATAAAAAAATACAAGAATTACCTAATATTAGGTTTAATAGAATAACAGATCCGTTTTTATTATCTTCTTTAGCTAAGCAAAAGCAATTGAGTGGAGAAGAAGAAATGAAAAAATTACCAGAAGATGTTTTATTTGGTCCTAATTATTCGCCACCAGAGCCAACACCGTCAGCACCACAAGCACCATTACCATCAGCACCACAAGCACCATTACCATTACCATCAGCACCACAGACACAATTACTATCCACACAACCATCACAAAATTTATCAAATAATCAACGAATTAAATTGTTACAGCAATCAGTATCACCTTCGGCACCAATAGAAGGATCACAAAATAAATTCCCTCAAAAATATTTACCTATAATGCCTCCTCCACCTCAACCCAGTGCTCCGATCATAGAAGAAAAAGAAGAAGATGAAGATGAAACCGAAAATTCTACTTATGAAACAAAATTAATCAATTCGGTAGCTTCAAATAAAACAGTAAAAGATTTTTTTCAAAATAAATCTTATTATTTTATGGTAAATTTTATGTTTAAAAATATGAATAAAACATCACAAAATCTTATTAACAAATTATTAGTAGACTCAACCAATGTTAACATAAAGTCCTTAACCAACTTAAGCAAAGTTGCGTACGATAAAAGCGTAGTAAACACACAAATTTATAGTAACAAAGGAAAAGGCGACTGTTTTTTTTTAGCGATTGCTGATGGTATTAATTATAATAATCGTTACTCTAATGACAAAATAATATATAATAATTATGGTAAAGGTAATATGATATTTACGCAATCAATTTTGAGAGAAATTGTTACCAAGTATATCTTGGAAATGAACGATCAAACATTGACAGATTTATTACAAATAGGTGAAACAAATGCTGAACTACTAAATAACGAATTTAATAGTATAAAAAATAATTTACAGGAGAACTGGGGTGTCCAGACCAATAATTTTAATGACCAGCAATTCATGTATTTATTAGAAGCTATTGATAATATTTATAAAACAAATGATTCTTCTTTTTTAATACTAAAACCAATTATTAAGACAATTGCGGATTTAAATAAACCATTTCATGCTATTAAAAATAAATCAGAAATTAAATCTTATATAGAAAGTTCTAATTACTGGGCGAATACTTTAGCTATAGATGCTATTATATATACGTTGGGTCTCAATATAATTACAGTTAAATACGATTCTAACCAGAATAAAATGAGTATTCCTTATATTAATACAAGTGTCAGTAACTGGAATAAATATCTTTTTTTATATTATCAAAATTATCATTATGAATTGATGACATTTGATTATGTTTTTAATACAATACAAAAAAGACCTAAATTAGAAATTAAGACTACAAAAAAGAAAATAATATTTTTTGATCGCAATACGAAAAATATATACCCACCATTATGGTTAATTTTTTTAATTTTTGGTAGCTATTATATTAATATTCTTTATGAAAATGAAAAAAATAAATTTACCATTTTCCCGTATATATTTGATGGTTTAATTAATACTTTTAATAAAATATTAACACTTCAGGAAAGCGAAGAAAAAAAATTATTTCTCAAAACATTTAAAAATTATTTTAATCCGTCTATTTTGCGAGAAAAACAACAAAGAGGTGCATATATTACTAGTCAATTACCAGATTCATCGTACCAGTCATATCAACATTATAATCAGTATGACCCGTATAATCCATATAGAAGATATAATCAAAATGTAAACGCTATTTCTGGTTCTAAAATTGTCGATAATGACTCATACAATACGAACATAAGTTATTATATTACTATTGACATGGAGCTTAAAAAAGGAAAACAGTTGTCAATAAAAGATATGGTTGATATTAAATGTAGACAAAAATGGAATACAGTACGAAGAAATTATGCTAATTTAAGAGGTATAAAATATGTAATACCACCTGTTTATGATAACGCGCCTAGTAGAATGACTATTAAAAATATAGTAGCAAATAAAAATTATACAAAAAAAAATCAAAAAAAAAAACGAAAAAAATCGAAAATAATCGATAAAATCGAAACTCACTTTTCCCAAATATAAATATATTCATTATAATCTTTTGTAAAACTGCGTTTATATTTTAGCAATGGTATCTTTTTCGCAGCCTTTCCCAATACTTTTATAGCAACATTATCATATATTTCAATTGGAATATTTAGACAATAATGACCTCCTTTTTTCAAATATTTGAATGTTCTCTCAAAAATAGGAATATAAAAATCACGATTCCATTCTTCTTTTGTTTTAACTTGGGACGATGGACTTTCACCATATATTTCTATATTATAATAAGGCGGACTGGTTAAAACCAAATCATAATCTAGTTTAGAATAATCAATATCAAGAGCATTTCTAAAATACAATTCAACGTCTGTTTTTGAGTGCTTTTTCAGAAATTTACACATGTTGTCATAAGGTATTTTTAAACTGGCATTGTTGTCAATGCCAATATATTTTGAAATATTTAGAGCACAAGCCCCAACTAATCTCCCACCCCAACCCATTGTAAAATCTAAAATACACCTTGGTTTAAAGGTACAATAAATTCGCATTGCAATAAGAGGTTTAAATACAGATACAGCACTGAAATATAAATTCGATAATCTGAAAAATACTTTGGTTTCGTCATAATTTTTTCTGTTTTTTTTGTAAAACCGTATTATTTTTTTAACATAGGGTTTATTTTTGAAATATTCCTTGTTTTTATACAAATCATAAAAATTAACATTTTGTTTTCCTGATGTATTCAATCGTTCAATTAGTGTATATTTATTGACAACTTTAGTGCCATAATTGCTGAGTTCTGTATGATAATTACACCCAATTTCGCATAATTTATTAAAATCATCGATTACATCTTTATCAGTTAAATCATATATTTTATCTGAAATTTGTTGTTTTTGTTTTCTAGTATAATTATTTTTTTTATAAGTTATTGTTTTTTTTGAGGTTCGTGTTTTCCGTTCTGCTTCACGCATTCCACCTATATTCTTATTTGTCATTATATATACATGTATATTTTTTACATGTATATAAGGATTTTTATTTTCATTTATCAAAATTATATTTTTCAAAATCGAAATTCCTAAGGGCTTCTTTTTGTTGTTTACGTTGCTTCTCTTGTTTTGCTTTTTCTAATACAGAAATTGCTGAAGATATTTCAGCGTCTGATATATTATTATTATCATTTGTATCAATTAATTTATGTAGAACGCGATAATCATGTGGAACAACACATAAATGGCTTTCTTCGTTAAATAGATGATCTGATAAAATAGTAAACACGGCTGTTAATCCTAAAGCTATATAAATGTCTCGAGTACCCATCCACGACATAGCGAAAACTAATATTTGTTTACTCAATGTGTATTTCATGTACTCTTCTGTTGATTTGCTAAATTGGATCGTTACGAATTTTGACCCAACGTTAAGCAATATCATAATAATTCCCGCAAAAAATTTGCTATTATTCAAATACATGACATGTTTATTCATAAAACTAATTAGATTTAACAGTGGTGTGAAAATGGTGGTGTTTTCACTTATTACTTTTCCACCTGATATAATATTATTATTGTTATTGTGTTCGTTTTTATGAATCTTGTTATGTTTAACCATATATTAAAGTAATAAATTAAAATAATCCTAATTTTCTAAAAAATGTTAGAAATTTATTTTTCATTTTATTGTAGTAATTATTTGTACCTAAACGTAGGTTTCTAAAGTATGGACGATATGTTTCGCGAATTTTATTGGTAAACCCTTCCTTATCATTTATCATTTGGTTATGTGAAATTGTATTTGATGAAATTACAACTAATGTAAATAACAGAGATAACACAAATACTACTACAATTAGGATTGTAAAATAATATATAACTGAAACTTTGGTTTTCATTTATATATTTGAAATATTTTTTTCTAGAAAAATGCGAACCCTCCTTTAAAAATGTTTTCAGTTGGCATTATGTTTTCAGAGTCATTAAAACGTTTTTCGGTCGGTATCGAATTTGATTGTTTCCCTCTGCGAATAGTATCTTCAGTTGATTGTAGATCGAAACCTTCTTGTGCTATGTTTGTTTTTTTATGGTCTGTTTTTTTGTCAGCATGTTTTTTCATCATATCAGCATCAGCATCTTTGTTAGCATGTTTTGTTATAACATTTATTTTAGGAGTTTCTATTTCCTTTTTATCAACATTTTCAAAGTTTTCGACAAAAATATAGTTATTTGAATTCATTTTGTACAATACTATGATCATTAGAACAAAAATTATTCCTAAAAATTTGTTTATACATGTCATGAATATTAACAAAGCAATCATTATGATTCTTCCTAAATAGGTGGTCATCATAAATTCCAATGTTCTAACTTTGGACAATAATATTACTAAAATTATTAATAATACGACGCCAGCACCGTTCTTCATCATTTCTTTGGATGTCATTTTATATTATTCTTATATAAATTATTTTTTTGTAAAAATGAATTATTATTTCTGTGTCTTTGGTAAAATATTATTATCTTAATTTTTAATAAGAATGTCTTTAGCAATATATGCTGCTCCATTTGATAATGATTCAAATAATGATTATAATAATGATAATAATTTGATAAATAAAAAGAGACAAACACATAATAAAACGCAAAAAAAAAATTATAATGAAAGTTTTATCAACAAATCACAAAATTTTGATAAAAATAAGGTTAATTCTATTTTAGAAAAAATTCATGATAAAACAGAAGAAGAATCTGATCACACAGGTGACGACGGTGAGTACAGTGATAATGAATATATTAAACCAAATTTTGATCCACCACCCAAGCCTTTATCGTCAGGAGGTGAACGAGCTGATCGAATGCGACCTAAGGAACCTATGTCAAATATGTATAAAATTTTTGGAAAAGCACCACAACCCAATTATGAAGAGGAAAACAATTTAGATTTGAATAACTATTCGACAAACTATGGAGATGACAAAAGCGTTGAAGATTATTATAAAAAAATGTTGCCTGCTTATACCGGACAAAAAAATCCGAATAATAGACCATATTATAATCAACCTGCTAATAATGGTGCGTTAAATTATACAATGAATGACGTCACTGGTGGAGGTGGTAACGATGTTCTTTTACAAAAGTTGAATTATATGATTAATCTTTTAGAAGAAAAACAAGATGAAAAAACCAACAATGTTACAGAAGAAGTTGTATTGTATTCCTTTTTAGGGATATTCATTATTTTTGTTGTCGATTCTTTTGCGCGTGTTGGAAAATATGTTCGCTAATCAACCTTTGGGAAAGGTTGAGCCAAAACTACCTTTGAGATAGGTTGATGTTTTTGCTCTACTTTTTCTAAAAGTAGATAGGTTGATGTTTTTGCTCTACTTTTTCTAAAAGTAGATAGGTTGATGTTTTTGCTCTACTTTTTCTAAAAGTAGATAGGTTGATAATTTTGCTCTACTTTTTCTAAAAGTAGATAGGTTGAAATATAAAAAAATGAAACGTTTTTATCATAATAAAATAAATTATCATAAAAATAAAAATCATGTCGACAACACTATCTATAAAATACGAAGAATTTATTGGTAAAGAACCTTCATTGAATGAATTGGAACGATTTATTACAATCAACAAAGAGCAATTTGATGAGTACAATAACGAATGTATAAAGGATAATCGCAAAGAAGATGTAATCGATTATTCTGTAATATACACCTATGTAAAATTTGCAAAAGACTACGGAGGTCATTATTATATTGGCGGTTACATTAAAAAATATCCACATGATCCAATTACACAAGAATCGATTGATAAAGCAGTAAAAACACATTTAGAATCACAACCAACACATATGATGGAAGTTGCGTCGAAAATCAGAAGTTCAAAAGAATTGAATAATTTAGAAAAAATACTAGAAGTTTATTATGAAAAATGTTTAGAAGAATATTATGCTCCTCCATGTAAAAATTCGAAATTACGAGGAGGGGAAGGATATGAAAAAGTAGCAAAAGAAACACTCATTGGTAAATAATATTATTTTCATTGTAACACTCGCGGTATATTTAGCAAAATCAAATTTTGTAAACAGTTGTGTAAAATTACTTTTTTACAAAAATAGATTTTTTTATAAATATAAATATATAAGATTTATATGTCAAACTTTCCAGGACAACAAAGATATTTGACGCGTTCTTTTCAACCAGATCAACAAATTCGCACACCAGAACCAGGTACAAATCCTCTTTTTCGTAAAAACGCTAATGCAACATATATAACGCGACCAAATGAAGGTGACAATTCAATGACAACTGTTTATAAAAAGACTCCATCAAATATGAACTATAATAATATGGATAATTGGAAATTAAGCGGTGGTATTCACAGGAAATCACGGAAATCACGAAAATCAGGAGGGAAATCACGAAAATTACGAAAATCAGGACGGAAATTAAGAAAATCAGGAGGGAAATCACGAAAATCAAGGAAATCCACCAGAAAATAACTTTTAGAAAAACAACTTAAACCAATGTCATTAATTAATAACAATAAATAATTAATCAATGACAACAAAATATTTAGTAATCCACAACAAACACGAAGGATGTTATGATTTTCAATATTACGAAGACAATAGTTCAAAAACTAGACTTACTTCCATTACGATCAATCCACCTAAAGTATTTTTATTTACAGACAAAGAAGAGGCTCATGAATTTTTTAGTGAATATATGAATGACGTAGATGTACTAGATATTCGTTGTAAAAAAGAGAATGATGAAGTTGAACACATTGATTACTGTACCTGTGGATGTATAGAAATGGATGATGATGGAAATCCAATATTATTTTATAATAAAAAGAATCAAATTTTCTTTATGGAAATAGGCGCACAAGTATTCACACCTCCACCTGATTTAAAAAATGATATAAGTAATTTTAATTTAACCAATAAATTAATACGAAAAAGCAAGACTTTAGGTAAAGAACAAAAACAAAGATATATTGAATTGGGTAAAATGTGTGAACAATTAAAAGACGACGACTAAAGTGAAATTTTTTTGATGTGCGTTTGAAATTATCGGAATTTTAGGGGAATTTTAGGGGAATTTTAGGATTTTTTTCTTGCGTTTATTTATAAATGGCTGAACACCAAATAAACGGTCCTTTGGGGAATACCCATTATATAAATGTAGAAGGTGGAACACAAATTGCTCAATTTAAATCATTACATGATGATATTGCTCTTTCTGTAGCATCTCAAGTTAATAATGATCGAGATTTTCAATCTGCAGGTATAACAGCAACAGCACAAGGTAATACTGTAATGGTTGGATCTAAAAACTCTTTTATCCCAGAAGACCTAGTGGATTCTTTTACATTTTACGTACCAACAAATACTGTAATTTATGGTGAATATAAATCTATATCAACTGCTCCAGAAGGACTACATGATGGAACAAGAAAATATCTTACAATTTCACAAAACGCCGCTTCCGAAACAATAAACAATTTCACTAAAAATTCTAATAAAGATAAATTTACTAGTTCTATATTAAATGGTAGATCTACTACAATTTGGAGAGCAGGTAATGGTGCTGTGGCTTCTATTGACGCCGTTACTGCCGCATGTGGTGAGCCAACTGTCAATTTAAAAAAAGGCATAAAAAGCATTACCTTTACATTTAATCAAGCAAGTTCAGCTCCTGGAGCCGTATCAGGAGGAGGATGCTAACTCATACTACTTGTTCATATTATTATATTTGGTAAAATAGTAAAATAGTAAAATAGTGATATGGAACATCGACTACCCATAATGAATTTAGCAATATTGAAAAATTACATATTTTAAAATAAATTAAAATATATAATACAAACTATCTCTTCCAATGAGAATTGAACTATGGATTATTTTAATAACAGCATTTTTAATATATAATACGTATCACGACGGTAAATATACAAAAGTATTATTATCCTACAAAAAATATTATACAATGATTTTTTACGCGGTATTGAGTATCGGCATTATTTTATTGCTAAGAAAAAATCCAAATCAAGGGAAAAACATGTTACAATATGCGAATAATTTTGTGAAATATATGCCCATTGATAAATCATCGATCGAATTATTTTCCCCTATTTTCGACATGACATCCAAAAATAACAACAGTTTTATGAATTCATATAACGACTCTGGATCGGGTAACAACAATTATATGACTCCAAATCAACCTCACCAACAACAAGACCCACCACTTCAACCCGGCGGAAAAGGTGCTACAAAACGATCTGTAAGCGAAACAAAGAAGAAATATGTGGCCGCGAATCAGGATTGGAAATGTGGTCATTGTCAGTCACAATTAGATCATACATTTGAGATTGATCACAAAATCAGATTAGAATATGGTGGCGGAAATGATGTACAAAATTTGATTGCTTTATGCCGTAATTGTCACGGAAAAAAAACAGCAAGTGAGAATATGTAAACTAATTGTGTATATACACCCGTTGAAGATTTCAATCCGTACAGCGGATGAAACTTCAACTAAGTTACCGGTTACCAGTTACCAGTTACAGTTTGAACCATAGCCACTCCCTATGGTATGCGGTTTCAAATCTTCACTGGTATAAATTTATAATATAAATAAATATATAATTATATTATGGACAAAATAAAATCATCAACATTATCAAATTTAGAAAAAATAAATTCTCCAACTTCATTTTATGGGTTTTTATCTGTGATCATTTTTCTAATTATAGTAATATTTGTATTAATTTTTAATAAAAATCCGAAAAATCCGTTATCTTCTGATAAACCAAAGTCACACGAAAGCGCAACACGCGACGTTTTCATTATTTTTACTTTTATATCTGTGATCCTTATTTTATGTTTTACTTTCCTGCCCAATTTTAAGGATTTATTAAGCCTTTTTAATCAAATACAAAACGTCTCTTTTGTTGTTTTATACACTATTTCTTTGATTCTTTTCTTTTTGCTTTTACCAAATAGCATTTTGAACAATAGCTCTTACGCACCTTTTATCATTTTCCCTAATGTATTGTTATCCTGTTTTTTGTTTTATAAATCATTGTCGTCAGATTATCTGAAAGATTTTAATATTGGTTACGAGAGAATTAAAATGATGATTCTATTATTTTGTTTCATTACAATTTGTATTACCTTTTATTCGAAAAATCCAGGGGGATTCATTCAACAATCCTTCGGTACTTCGGGGATTCTATCCATCATTTTGGCCGTTTTTGGATTGTTGTATTTGATTGTATTATTTACATTACCTGGAATCGGTGATTCGTCCGCCAAAAATATCGCGAACATTTCTAATTTTTCTCTCTATGGTTCCATTGCTTTCATCGTTTTTCTAATCATTATTACAATTGTAATAACAACGTATCCACATGGTTTTTTCAATAAAGAGAACAAAAAAGAAGCACAAAACTATGTGGCTTTCATTTTTATATTGATTGTTTGTATTTTATGGAGCATTTTGCTGATTTCTAACATGTTTTCAAACGCATCGTATGCTTCTTCAGCGGCACTAGATTCCAATTTAACCATATTCAAAAAAGCATTGTTGGTACTATTTGGTATTACTATTTCAGGTATAATAATCGCTTTTATTGTTTATAATATTCATCAATATTCTGGTAAATCTAGTATACCTAATCTCCTATTAAACGTGATTCTCGTGGTGACAGTATTGACATTAATCTATAAAGTAATTTTTGTTAAAACACCGTCAGACAAATTGAACAGAGGAAAAAACTCTTTTTTTGATTTAATATTCAATCTCATTTTGTACATACCTTGTTTATTTTATGGAATAATTGACACGATCATGAAAACGTTCACGAGAGAATATAACGAAAATTCAAGAGCTACATATATTGTTTTGGTAGGTGTAATCGTTTTGCTTGTTTTGTATTTATATGTTATACCATTAACGCAAAGGAAATTAAGCCTACAAAATGGAAAAATATTATTGGAAAAACCGATCAATACGAATCATCTTATTACTCTCGCCAATTACGAAAAATTAAATGACAATAACACAAACTTCGATTATCAATATGCTATTTCTTTTTGGGTATTTGTTGAATCGAGTCCACCAAACACAAATCCGAACTATACAAAATATACGTCATTGTTGAACTATGGTGGTAAACCCAACATTCTTTATAAAGGAGATATCAATACTCTTATGGTTACAATGGATCAGAAAAAACTCTCTAAAAAAGGTGAAAACACTACAATGATAGATTTTGATGATAATGGCGATCGTATCATCTATGTAAATCGTAATTTTTTACTGCAAAAATGGAATAACATAATTATCAATTACAATGGAGGTACTTTAGATGTATTTTTAAATGGAGAATTAGTCAAATCTTCCATTGAAGTTATACCTTATATGAAATTTGATACTCTTACTGCGGGTACAGATGGTGGAATCAACGGAGGAATTGCGAATGTCATCTACTTTAAGAATCCTTTGACTATTTCAAATATTAATCATCTTTACAATAATAAAGTTGTTTCTGATTGATTTGGTATTTTTATTTTTCATATTACAACTATAAAATTTCTAAATGTATAGTATACAATCCAAATGGGTGTTTTAGGTATTATTGTAACAGTGATTATTATTGTTTTGATTATAATGTTTATTTATTATGTTTTTAGAGACCCGTATACATTACAAAATTTACAAAATGGACAAAATATGAGTACCATCAATGCTTCTTCTTTAGCAACGAATGGTTCAAATATACCTTCCAGTAATTTTGCGTATTCAATTTGGTTTTATGTAAATGATTTCAATTATCGCTACGGCAGTCCAAAAGTAATTTTTGGAAGAATGGGATCTCCTAGTAGCGCGACTTCTACTGGGGTCTCCGGGTCCACCGGGTCCCCTGGGTCCCCTGGGTCCTCCGGGTCAATCGATGATATCAACGGCATGGATCCTTGTCCAGCAGTAGTTTTAGGCGCAGTTGAAAACAATTTAAATGTTTATTTAGGATGTTTTCCAGGTGTAAATCAAACCCCAACCAATGGTGGTAATACAATTGTTCACAAATGTTCCGTAGCAAACGTTCCTATTCAAAAATGGGTTAATTTAGTCGTTAGTGTATATGGTAGATCAATGGATCTTTATATTGACGGTAAACTAGTTCGCACATGTTTATTACCAGGTGTAGCTAACGTTAATAACAACGCAAATGTTTACGTTACACCATCAGGTGGTTTCAATGGTTGGACCTCGAAATTTCAGTTTTATCCAACTGCTTTGAATCCTCAAGAAGTTTACAATATTTATGTCAGAGGTTATGGTGGCAATATGTTTACCAATTTCTTGAATGCTTATCAACTTCAAATCTCATTAATTGAAAATGGGACAACACAAAGTAGTGTTACAATTTAACACATATTTTTTTCTTATTTAGTTATTATATATAATTAAATGAGTGATAATTCAGGCTCAGGATATAATTCATTTTCAACAACTAAAGGAAATTCTGTTTCGTATACCGACTTTTTAAATTCGAATACTCTGGTTTCCAAATTTGTTTTTTTATTAATCGTGATTTTTGCTTTTATTATATTGCTGAGAGTCGGTATTTCGGTTTTGGGATACTTTTTCTCTCCAACTAATTCACCCAAACTTATTAATGGAATGGTAGATGCTAAACAAAGTATTATTTTCCCGCAAGATCCGGCAGATAAAGGAGCTGTCACTATTTATAGATCCATTAATGCGAACGATGGATTAGAATTTACTTGGTCGGTTTGGATTTTTATCAATAATCTACAATATTTAGAAAATCAATACAAACATATTTTCTACAAAGGAAATAGTAATTTAGCTGAAAATGGATTGAATTTTCCAAATAATGCTCCCGGCTTGTATTTAGCACCCAATTCGAATACTTTAGTTGTTGTAATGAATACTTTTAATGTGATTAATGAGGAAATAAAAATTCCTGATATTCCATTGAATAAATGGGTAAATGTTATTGTTCGATGTCAAAATAAGACGTTGGATGTTTTTATCAATGGTACAATCACACGAAGCATTGAATTGACCAGTGTGCCTAAACAAAATTATGGAGATGTTTATGTAGGAATGAATGGTGGTTTTGACGGATATATTTCTAATTTATGGTATTATAATTATGCTTTAGGAACTGCTGGAGTTCAACGAATCATTGAAAAAGGACCCAACACGAAAATGGTTGGATCAGACGGAATCAACATGAAAAAATCGAATTATTTGTCTTTACGATGGTTTTTCAATGGGACAAGTGATACTTTCAATCCGTGAATAAAACCCGAATGCGAATATATAATTATACATAAAATTAATTATATATAATTATAATAGTTACGTAATGACTAATTTATATAATTGTAATTATTTGCCGGTTCCTCCAAGAGCTTGGTTTCGTGTTGAAAATAGATGTAGTTCTGATACAGAGGGCACAACGTTGAATGACGGAGGATACGATCCTTTGATATATCAAAGGGCTGCGCAAATAAAGAAAGGTAATGTGTTACAATACAAGAAGAATAGTTCAAATTTGACGAAGAATCAACGGTATTCTCAAATAGCAAAAGGATTGTGGGTAAATAGAACAAAATCGTGGGCAACACAAACTGAAACATACACGAATCCGAATGTTTCGAATTTGAAAAGAGTTGGTTATGTCGAGTATCCAATTAATGATATTACACCGGGAACTCCGGTTAATCCAGCAGGGCCTTTTCAACCAGTTGTTCAAATTGTTGATCCAAAGTGTCCTAATTTAACGTATAAAGATGGGGGTAATTTAATATGTGGCACGTATCAAAATCCATGTACTGGAGAAGTGAAAGAATCGCCTGTTCAGCCCAATTATCATCCTACGTCTGATTCGGATGTTCCTGGCCCAATTCAACAGTTGTATTGGGATCCTCGTATACAAACATGGTATCCTAAAACGCGAAGAACGATGAACAATAGCACAGATAAATGGCCGATCAATTATAAATTTTTGAAGAGCGCTATTCAAGTGTCCACGCCTGTGCTCTCCATTCTTTCTTCTACCGTAAATAGTGTTCAACTAGTTTGGACGATTCCGAATAATAGTATTCCTGCTAATAAATTCAAGATTTTTGTGAACAATGTTTTGTATAAACAAATAGATTATACGAGTACGTATACAACTATTTTGGAAAATTTGACTAAAGGACCGCTTGATATATACATAGTGGCGATTCTCTCGACGAATTCATCGCCTCCCTCCAATGTAGTGGTTTATAATAATGAGGTTGTTAAAAAAAATAGTGGTAATGGTATCACTAGACAACAGCAAGGATCGTATGGACAATATGGAGCTACAGGAGCACAAGGCCTTCCTGGTCGCGATGGTGTCACTGGTCCACAAGGCCTTCCTGGGCGCGATGGTGTTACTGGTCCACAAGGTCTGCCTGGGCGCGATGGTGTCAACGGTGTCGCTGGCCTACAAGGAAAACAAGGGTTACAAGGCGTAGCAGGAAGAGATGGTGTCACTGGTCCGCAAGGTCTGCCTGGGCGCGATGGTGTCGCTGGCCCGCAAGGTCTGCCTGGGCGCGATGGTGTCACTGGTCCGCAAGGTCTGCCTGGGCGCGATGGTGTCACTGGTCCGCAAGGGTTACAAGGTCCAAAAGGAGAAAATGGAGTTAATTCAATTATTCGTTTAATTATTGATGATTCAAATGTGAATCCAGATGGAACATACATTTTACAAGAATCATTATTTAATAGTAATAATTATCAAGAAATGATGATTTTAAATAAAACAGGTAGTGAATTAAAAATATTATCTCCTGTAACTATTTATAGTATATTTTTTGCTCCAAAAGGAACTAATATATTAATTATACCAATAAATAGTACAGTAGAAATGCATTATATTTACAACAGTAATGGTATACAAACTATTCATGCTTCTGTTTTTTAATATTTTTAATGTGTGATTTGAAAATATTAAATTATTGAATTATACGAAAGGTACATTTGTTGTTTCATTTGGACTAGCTCGTTTTAGTGTAAATACAACATCAGAAGATTTAGTTCCATTTTGATCTATTATATAAACAGTAAAATTTTTAGGTTCGCCAAGTTGTAGACTATATGGACCTACGTGAAACAGAGAGATTTTTGAATATAGATCTCCATTTACAGAGAGAGTAGAATCAGTATTTTTACCCCTACTTTTGCAAAATAATTTACAATATTTGAAGGAAATATGAAAGTATTACCAACTAATTCACTAGGTTGAAAAAATTTACTAGTAGACCACACAGAATATTCAGCATTTGCTCCAATAAATGCTATACTATCAAAGTCACCTTAATTAGGAGGAACTACTTTTTTAATATCATAGTATGTATTATTATTAACACTAGTAATTGGACTCCAGTCAGTGTTTTTATTTACAAATTTATCACCAGTAGAGGTTGTAAATTCCAAGGTTGTTCCATTCAGAACTACATTTGCGAAATCAATATTATCAATGTTCAATATTGTTGTTCCATTAGTATCATAGGCTCTTAATAGGTTATATACTGCGCGATAATTATCTTTATAATTTAAAAGAGCAATTATGTGTAGTTTTCTTCCGTAAAGTTCTTCTTTTAGATAATAAACTGAATTAACCCTATTATTTAAATTGATATTATTAATAAATTGTACTTTTTTATATTGATAACTTGTATCATAACCTAAAAAGTTGCTTAGGGTGTTATCGAATGGTACATATTCTTGATTAGCTAGTGTAACACTAAATCTCTGAAATATCGAATCGTTAAAATTTTGGATAAATAATGTATAACTCTGACCTGAATTATAAGTTTTGAAATCTATATTTCCGGAAAGCACACCATATTGTGATTTTTGTTCTAAGTAATTTGAACAACTAAGCCCAGTAAAAATTATACTATTATCGTTACTGTAAACTGGTTTATAACTTAGTGTAACATATTTATTTTCAATACTTGAAGACAAGTAAAGCACAGCTATTGGATATTTAATAGTATTACTTTTATAAGAAGAATGTTTCCAATTACTACCGTTGTATATGAGACATATTACATCCCTATTTTTATAATGTTTTATTACATCGTTATCATTATAAGTAAAAGCGTATGTTCCATTTTCAGTTCTGTTATACAAATCCATGGTTGTTTTTGACACTAAAGTAACCATATATAAATTATTGTTTGTTCCGAAAGTAATCGCTTCATCGACGTAATAATTATCAGAACCTATTCCGTTTGTATTAACATAATTTAAATAACTTGTACTTGTTAAATATGGTGCTGCTGTTGACAGAGTAGGCATATTAATATTTATATGATATGTATTTACATTACCATTTTGAGCGGTTATTTCAACAGTAATAGTATTAGACCAACCATATTTTGCGAAATAACCAAAACCATAATAGTCTTCTGGAAGCGTATCCGCAGGTAAACTATTTGCAGCGAGTGTAATTACTTCACTTCTATCCTGTACAGGTATTGTATACTTGATTGACGCAGTTGTAATATCATTTGGGATTACGGTAAAATAAATAACACCTTGTGTATTTCTGTTGATTGTAATAGTATGAATTGTTAGATCATTTTCATCTAAATCAACAATTGTATCATTATAACCTAAATTATATACTGAATCACTAGTAGCATAACTAAATTTTGATAAACTATTATCAGAAGATCCCGAGCTAGGCAATGAAAACGATACATTATAAGTTCTTAACGTGGTTCCATCGCCACCAGTTACTACAACTGCTACACTGCGACTACTTCCATTTGTTACAGTAATTGTCTTATTTAAACCTACAACTCCGTCTATAGTAACACTCGAATGTGAATCTACAGGTTCAGCAAGAATAGTAACATCAACTGATGCACCTAAACCATTACCGAGGAAGACACTCGTATTAGAAAGAAGATCAACTACAGGATAATCACTGTATGTCGCGGTTAAATGACTCAAATCAGGATTATTTGTAAAATTGTTAATAGTAACAGTATATGTTTTCTGAACATTAACATCTTCGGCTGTATCTGTAATAGTTAAAATATTAGTACCATAAACTAAACCATTAATAGTACCTAACGATAATGTAACAGGAAGACTGTTTAATGTATATGTAAGAACTGATTTTGAATCATGAGCAGTTGTTGTTAGAGCAATAGATGAAACTGGTGTATAATTACTTAAAGTAATGGTTGCTTGATCATTAACAAAATTTAATGATTGATTACCAATATAAACACTAGTTAAAATTGTATCACCTGATTGTTTGTATAATGTATAAGAATATGTCCGTTGGGTTCCTTGTTCTGTTGTTACTTTAACATTCATTACATTTGAACCTACTTGTAAATTACTTGTAGTTCCTGTGATCTCTACACTTGATTTGGATGAAACGGGAGTTGCTACTACATTGACACTGGTTGTCGTCGACAAAAATGTGAATTGTGAAACACCCAAATCTACACTAGTACCATTTATAGTTATAGAAGCAAGACCACTATTGTTATTTAAAACATGTAGAGTGACATTGTATGTTTTTACTGTACCGCTTTCTGCAGTAACTGTAACAGCTAATGTGTTGTCTCCTTCAACTAAACCAGATACACCTGATATGGATGTAAATGCCCCTGATGATTGAGCTGTAGGTACTGCTACAACACTAACAGATGTTGTTCCTGCGTTTAGACTAACCATTGACCCATTTGAAACAGTGCCGCCATTTACTGTGAAAGTAGTGAGACTTGTATCATCCGATAAAACATGTACAACAAAAGTATTGTTTGAGACAGTGCTATCTTCAGCAACAACTTTAACTGTTACTGTATTATCTCCTGTTGATAGGTTAGTGTTTCCAATAACTTGAAAAGTTGCTAGTGATGATTTTGTTGTTACACTAACATTAACACTAGTGGTTCCAGCTGGTACAGTTTTTTTGGTATTAGAAGGAATTGTTCCAGCAGTAAGAGTAATTGGTGTACTATTGATCGAAACAGCATTTAATCTAGCATCATTACTTTTAACATGAGCACAAAATCTAGCTTGTTTTGAATGGTCATTTGCTTGATCTGTTACAGTTAGAGTAAAAAAATTATCACCTGAAACCAACATTACATTTCCGGTGTAATCGCCTTGAGCGTCAACTAATGTATTAAGACCAGTAACAATTTTAACTTTATCGTTTTTGTTTTCTAAATTACAAGTTAATGGAACACTTGTTATATTTGATTCAAATAATAATATTTGGTTATCGTAAGTAATCGGAATACCATTTAGTTTTAACGTTGTGTTTACAATATGACTTTCAGGACTAACCGCTTTTACAGATGAAGTAGGATATATTGAATTACCTAGAATACCAGATACATAACCATTGTAATTATCTTTATCCACTACATTATTACTATCTAAAGAAACATCAGAAAAATCTGTATGTTGTTTGAAGAAATATTTAAATAAATAATCATTTGCTACAGAAGAATTTTGAAACAACATTTGTGTAGTACCATTCTGAGTAGTAATATTGAAATTTTGTAAAATAAACATATAATCTTTAATACTACTTTCACGTGTTTCTATAGCAAAAGTTAAAATATTATCTTCACCTTTAACTATTGTAGTATCAAAACTATTTGAAAATGTTGTAGATGTATTAAATGTGGTTTGTACAGGTAAATTACTTCCATTTGAAGTAATTGAATATGTACATTTAAAATCATTCGATTTATCACTGTAACTATTCTTAGGACTTTTGATAAGGTATAAACAAGATTTTTTTGCTGTTACTGAAGTAGGTGTTGGATCAAAAAAATAATATTCAATTTTAGCATTGAAAACACCAGGTACTGTGTCAGTGCTATCATTTTTTGGAGCAGTAAAAATAGTAATTTTAGGTATTTTCGTTGTAGATAACAAAAAGTTATTCATGAATAAATTTGTAATATCTTTTATTTTCATACCACTATAAGATGGCAAGTACCAATTTATTTTACTTTGAAGAGACATATTACCGTAAAACCATCCGTCTTCTTTGTAAAGATTACTGATAGGCGTAGGTATTAGTTCAGGAGCAGCACCATCACCCCATATACTTGGAACACAATTTACTAAGATTGAATTGTAACCACCACTCAAAAGATCAGATATAGATACTTTAACGTCTTCAACATTATCTATTATACCATTTAAGGTTGTTAAAGGATTCATACCGTCAGCACCTTCCATCGCAGCCAATATTTTTGAAAAATTGTTGAAGTTAGCAAGTTGTACATCCATATCCTTCGTGATTAAATTCAGACGTGTGGCTTGTTTAAATATTGCTTTATCGACATATTCTTGTGTGGTTAAATATTTATTTGTTGTAGAATTGAAAACACCATTTGCTGGTATAATAGTTGTTGTGTCATTTGACGCATCATTAGGAGTGTAGTTAGTAACGGCAAAATCAGTTTTTAAATAATTTTTAGCATACACTGAGCCATCGTCCTTTAATTGAATTTGACTGTTAGAAAAATAAGCATCACTTGTAACACGTAAATTTCCGCCAACTGTTGTGTTTCCAGTAGCAGCATTAACAATAAACTTATTAGTATTGACAGATAAATCACGTGTTACTGCTAATGAATCAGACAATGTTGCAGCGCCGGTTACATTTAATGTAGAGTTTGTGGTTACAGCTCCAGTGACAGATAATGTAGAATTTGCTGTTACAGCTCCAGCAACCGATAATGTACCAGCAACATTTGTATTTCCGCTAATATCAACATTGAATTTATTGGTTGCGACAGATATACCTCCATTGGCTGATAAAAGTCCGCTAATTGTGGCTGTACCATTTAAACCAGACGCACCTGTGACATTAAGCCCATTTGATAATGTTGTCAATCCTAGTATATTTAATTTACCATTTGCGGTAATAGAATCAGCAAAAGTAGCACTGCCGTTACTAGTTAATATAATATTATTATTTGCAAAACTAGCAGTACCAGCAAAAATAGCATTTCCACTACTTGAGTTCAATTCAATTTTATTTGTAGTGGTACCATTTGTTGAATTCACACCTAGTTTAACGCCATCACTATTAAGTAACATTGCGCCATTTAATAAACTAAGAGATCCATCACTATTTATAATAGCTTTATTAGAAGCAAAACTGGCTTTGCCATCTGTAGCGTTCAACATAATAGGGTAAGATGAACCAGAAGCTGGAGTCGCACCCAAGTTCACTGAATTTGTAAAATAAGATGAACCGTTATTGGATAAGACGATTGTGTTATTACTGCCAATATTAATACCCTCAGTTGTAGTGAGAGAACCAGTGACACCAATTGATTTTGAATTTATAGTTCCAGATTTTGAAATATTACCATCAATATCGATAATAAATTTTTCATTAGCTATTTTAACAGAACCTTTAGTATTTAAATTACCATTGTTTGTAACATTACCATCCTTATCAATCGAATAATTAGTTGCAGTAAGAGCGCCCAAGTTATCGACTTTGAATGCATTACTAGAAATATTCAATGAAGCACCATTTAATGCACCGGCAGCAGTAATAGCAGCACTACCAGTTGTAGAAATATTACCTGCTGCTGTGATAGTACCTTGAGTTTTCAAAGTTCCTGTTGAACTATCAATTTGGAATACACTTGTTTGATTTCCAATACTTACATTGGTTGAAGTTAATGTTCCTTTTAGATTAAGAGTACCTACTAAACTATCAACACTTAGGTTTGTACCTGAAACTTGTAGTTCTTTGGTTGAAACAGTACCATTTGTTGTAGTGAAATCACCGCTTGTTGTGGTAAAACCATTTGTAGAAGTAACACTATTTGCTAATAATGAACCTGTTGTAGATAATGAGCCGGCACTTACTGAACCGGTAAAACTACTATTACCAGTAGATGTAATAGTTCCAACTTTTGTTAAATTACCATTAATATCAATATTTAAATTATCTGCTTTCAAAATATAACTAGAAGTTGATCCTGGTAAAATATTCAAGTCATTACAATAAATTGCGTTAGAAGTAACAATTGGTAATGTAGTTTGAACACCACCATTATCTGTATTTTTAATCAATGTATTTGGGCCTAAATACAGATTAGTAACAGATGGTACAATAGTTTTACTTACAAGAGTTGCATCTAAAGTGGGCATAGTTTCCGGTGTGGGAGTCGGTGCGGGTGTCGGAGCCATTTATACTTATATAAATTAAAATTAATTTTCAAAAAAAAATAATTCATAATAAACGAACTATGTTTTTACACTCTCAAAGAAGGATTAACGCATATTTCATTTGTCGGAAAAATATCCCCCGACATACATTGATCACTTTCATTTACATAAACGCAACTCCTAAATCCACGATCTTCGCCAATATAACAATATCCTGATTTTGAGGGTCCTTTCTGAATGTTACTGGTTGTATCATCAGCTTGATATTCTTTACTGTTATTTTCTACGACATTCGATTTATTCAACATTGTATTCAACGTTTTATTTCTCATAAGATCATTGTCAGCGTTGTGTTGTTGAGGAATAGAATGTTGAATTGGAGTTCCCGAATTTGTTAAACTTCCCTTAACACTATTAGAACCTCGAATAACCGCATCTGTTGTTGTATCTACTAAAGTTTTAGTACCCACTGCGGTATTGCTGACAACTTCACTGCTTACCAACCCAAAATATTTCAAAACCTCTTTTAATAAATTACTTGCGCCCTGTGTTCCTTTTGCTAAATAGACGAAAATATTCAAGCCAAGTAATGCTAAAATTATAATAATTAAAAACCATGTGAATAATGAAAATGATTTAAAATAATCAAACAAATTATATGATGTTGTATTATCACTGAGACTAGAGTCAACCCCGGTATCATTAGATTGACTAAGAGTTTTCATTATTGATGCTGTTAAATCATTTGATTGATTCGTATCCATTACTAGTTATATTAAATATTATAATAAAAATATATAATTTAATTTTATTATAATTTCGCAGCAGCATTTCATTTGAATGAAAGTAAATAAAGAAATTGGTTTAAATCACCTAATATTTCATCACGAATATTTAATAAATCAGTATTTGACATTAACTTTATTGCTTTATTATTAGTCAAATCAACTAAATAACTTTTGAAATCTTTAATTTTATTAACAAAAGCATTCATATTATCAAAATCATATAATCGAATATTTTTATTATCTGTAAGATCGATACGTATACCAGTCTTCCCTAAAAGAACTTCTATAAATTTATCCATGTTCTCATTCATATTTGAATATAAACTATCTGTTGCTTTATGAGTAGAATAACTATATGTTTTCCAATGATACAATTTAATCATTAAAATAATTTCAAAAAACTCAACGGTGATCTCTCTTTGAAAATTTCTTATTACCATGTTGGTAGTTCCATTGGCTCTGTTTTTCATTGTTTTTGGCGATTTTGACGATTTTGGCGATTTCGGGGTTCGCGCTATTTTCTTCATTTTTATATAAAATACACATATTATTTTTATACCCGGGGTATAAATTTCTCTCCAAATGTATCCATCATTTCCAATTGTTCAATTGTTTTTTCTAAATTCGATGCTTTAACATTATTGAACAAATAGTCTGTTCCCGGCGTTTCCTCATTCTTTTTGATCTCCTTATAAATTGAATCGATTTTTTTGACAATATTTCCTACTACTGCTTTCTGATCTTCTCTCATTATTTCTTCTTGTAAACTAATATTTTCACATAAAAGCGACACTACAAAGTACAATATATACCTTCTTCTTTTATTACATCCACCATTGTATTTCAAAGTAAACAACGTCAAAAGAGAACGAATAATTTTTTGAATAATTAGAGCCATATTTTCCGTTTTTTTTAAAAACAAATCCCATACAATCCATATCATATCTTTTTGGTATTTTGCGTCAACTGGAATATTACTCCTTCGCTCACACTTCATTTGCTGTTTTTTATTTTTACAAATTGTTTCAAATTCAAGAATCCATTCAATCCAATAACAGCTTTCAATAATATTCCGCGAATCTTCTGATATACTATACGCTAATTCATTCACCGCAACAAATAATTCTTTTGGATCTTCTTTCATAAAGACTTCGTTACCGTAATGTATAGCTGGTGCTTTAAGGCGCTCGTTCATTTGAATCATATCAAAATCCCCTTTTCTAATTTTAATGTCATTGAAACTATGTTTACGTTTAGCATCACAAAGTACACACATAATTTCACAAAACAATTTCCGTACTTTCCCGTTGTTTCTTAATTTCAATTCATCACTAGTATATCCATTTATGATGACTTGTTTAAAATTATTGATTCTTAATTCCAAATAAATAGCAATTTTAGGATTACCTAAATGAATATATTTACTATAAAAATGGAGTATAATGTCCCAAAGATCACTAAAATGTCCAGCGCAAATTAATTCGGCGCTCCAATAGCACGAAGGTTCTATTTTTGACTGTATTAAACTATTTAGTAATTCTTTTTTAACATCGGATTTTTTGAATTTTGAAAAAGTGATCCCTTTGAATTCCGTGATTTGTCTAATATCATTTATTTCAGAATCTTCCAACATATAATAAAATTTGCACAAAAAAAATAACAACAATACATATAGATGAATTTTAAATCCATTACAAATTTATATAATAAATTATCCAATTTCGGGAAACTATTGCTTTTTGTATCTCTCTTATTGATTATAGTCGTAGTTTTTAAATCAGCAAACAAAGAAATAGAACGTCGCAGCAGCAATAAAGAAGGCTTTATTCAAGAACAAGATTTTCTTTTCAAAAAGGGTCCAGATATATATGATGATTTCTATGCTTCTATTTATGATTATTTAGTATTCAATCAAGTGAAAAATGATTACGAGGTCGGCATGATATTAAATCAAAATTCACCAAATACAAAGACAATCGTTCTCGACGTTGGTTGTGGAACAGGTCATCATGTAGCAAAATTTGCCGCAAACCCAGGTGTCGAAATTTTAGGGATCGATAATTCTCCTGCTATGATTAAAAAAGCAGTGGAAAATTATCCTGATCTAAATTTTCAACTTACGAATGTTCTGAACCGAGACAGTTTTGGTTACAATACATTTACCCATATATTATGTTTGTATTTTACTATTTATTATTTAGAGAACAAGCAACAATTTTTCAATAATTGTATGGAATGGTTGAAACCAGGTGGATATTTAATTGTTCATCTTGTAGACAAATACAAATTCGATCCTATTCTACCTCCAGGAAATCCATTATACATCGTTTCTCCTCAAAAATACGCTAAAGAGCGAATTACTAAAACCAAGATAAATTTTGATCAGTTTATTTACAATTCTAATTTTAAAATAAATGAAACATCACCAGATATAGCTATATTTGATGAAAAATTCAAATTTAATGATGGTAGAGTCCGAAAACAGGAACATGTTCTATATATGAATGATTTAGGAGACATTATCAATTTCGCACAAGACGCCGGATTCATTATTCAAGGCAAAATTGATCTCCTTAAAGTAGGTTATGAATATCAATATTTATATATTTTCATGAAACCTAATTGAACCTACTACACTGACTTGAAATAAAATGAGTTATTTACTATCATAAATAAACCATCCAATAAATATGTATGAATATATTTCATATATATTTATTATTATCGTGATTATCCTGTTTATATGTTATTCTTATATTAAATTAAAATATGGTTTTTGGTTGATTCAACCAGTTTTCCATTTGTACGATATTCGATACTTGATATTTCCACCCGGAATTATAGAACATGAATTACCTCAAAAAAATAAATATACCAACTTCAAAGACATTGAAACATTTTATTACGAAAAGACATCAGACCATCAGCTTCAGCGTTTTGTTCACTTTATCAATTTCAATTATTTACAAAATAAAGACAATGTTTTCATGCCATCATTGGAAAATGTATCTCCGTATTTCAAAGGACATAATGATAAACCATTTATTTCTTTTTATACTCAACCAGAATTGATTATGGATGTAAAAACAAATACCACTTTGGAGGAAAGGCGAATTATTGGAACAATAACATCTCGTCCAATACATGTTTCAATAAATAAAGGAGAGAAGGATTCTTCCTTTGACGCTTACTACGTGGATTATTTATGCGTAGATAAATTATATAGAAAACAAGGGATAGCGCCACAAATGATACAGACTCATCACTACAATCAACGACATTTGAATAAAAAAATTGTTGTTAGTTTATTTAAGAGAGAAGATGAGTTGACTGGAATTGTACCTTTGTGTCTCTATTCCACTTATGGGTTTTCTATGAAGAATTGGAATAAACCATATGATTTACCTGCTATGTATACAATCTTGGAAATCAATGCGCATAATTTTCATTTTTTGTACGATTTTATTCGAACTACAAGTAAAGCTCATTTTAAGATCGTGATAAATAGTGAAGTCGCAAATATTATTGAGTTGATCAAAACAAAGAATATTTATTCTTATGTTTTAATGAAAGATGATGTCATTTTGTGTGCGTATTTTTATAGAAAAACATGCGTGTTTTATGAGAAAAATGTCGAAATATTGTCTTGTTTTGCGTCGATCAATAATTTTGATAAAAATGACAAAGAAGGAGAACGGTTATTTATTCAAGGATTCAAAATAAGTTTTTGGAAAACGGCTCAAAGTAATGAGAATCAATTCAAATTTGCGGTTTTGGAAGGAATATCACATAATCAGATTATTATTGATAATTTGTCGTTGAAAACGAAACCGCAAATTGTGAGTCCAACTGCTTATTTTTTCTACAATTTTGCGTATCATAGTTTTAAACCCAAAGATGTACTTATTATCAATTAAAAGTAGTAGCGTTTACAAACCCGAACATGTAATAGAAAGAGTGTTTAAGATGACATCATAACTGGAGGCATTTTCTTATTGTTCATTTTACCCATATCATATAGACCAAACATAACCAATAAAATGACAATAAAAGGTAGTAAAACCAAAAACCATGAAAGTGGTTTTAATCCGTTTTTACACAACCATGATAAGAAGTAGGTGAAAACAACAGCAAAAAGTAGTTTGCCTAAAATTGCCATGACGTGGATACCATTCATCATGCCAACTATAATACTAAGTACAGCTAAAACAAAGTAAAGCTTGGCTGGAGTGCAGATTTTCTCAAATTTTGCCGAGAACATAATAATATATCTAAATATTTTTATTTTTTACTGTCGTATAAATTTCTTGTTTTTCATGGTAAATTTTTTGGACGTTGTTTTGTTGGATGTTGTTTTCTTGTATTTTTTTCTAAAACTACTTAATTTATTAGTTTTACGTTGATTGATTATTTCAAAATCCATAATTAAATTCATATTAATTAAACTATTTACTAAACTTTCAATATTGATTGATTCAATTCTAGGTTCATATAAATATTTCAAAAAAATGGTTTTCAACTTTTTAAGCAGTATCATTTGGGCGTTTGTTAGTTTATCATAATTTTCAAAAAATAATTCGTATAACGGTAAATACGCGCTAACGAATCCCCATACATCAACAATATGAATAAAAACACTGTCTAGATAATTTCTCATATTCAATGTTCCGTCACTTTTATATGAAGTAAAATGGATTAATATTTCTACCAAATAATTTATAATATATTTGTCTGTGTAATTTTGCTGTATATAGACTTTTTGATCTTCTATTTCAAGATTACTCACATTATCATCAATGTCATGAATAAATAGCATGTACATAATTTTATTGATGTATTTGTAATGACCCCATCCTCGTTGTTTGATCCAAGAATATAGATAATCTCTCACAAAAATATACAGTTGATCTTTGTTTGGTATGGAATAAGTTTCACGTAAAAATCCAGAATATGAATCATAAAATAAATCTGTAAAAAGAATAACAGAAAAAGGAATATTGAATTGTAAAGGGCGATTGCGCCATTTTTTTGGAAAGGGTTGGTTTTCGAAAGGCTTATATTTAATAGTCAAACTCCAATCTATAATTCTCACTCTAGTATTGTTGATAGTGATATTTTTTTCATTCTCATCAAGTGTCTCGCCACCAATATCACCACCAATATCATCACCAATATCTACTAAAATATTCGAATCTTTTACATCATTGTGATATATATTCATTTTATTCATAGGTAATATACCGTGTAGCAGTAAATTGACCATCTTATTATTTAAAACAATCAAATTCACGTAACTTTTATTATTCACGATAAATTCACCTAATGTTATACCTCCATATAACATATTAATAGCCAATAAATCATCCAATCTTTCATTGATATTGTTTTTATCAATCTTCAAGGCCGAACATTTATCAAAATTTTCAAGATCACTGTGTGTTAATTTATTTGGTTTACATATTGAAAAATTATCAATGAGAAAGAAATTTTTATAATTGTGTATCTTATCCAACTCGCTTTTAATAATAGATAATTGCGCAAATTCGTCTTTAGCATTTTTACTAGTCATTAATTTACTAACACCATTTTTTTTACGATTTTTCGAACCGTGACATCTTAAAGCCGGCGAAAAAATACACCCAAATCCCCCGGAAGCGAGCATTTTTCCACCTAATTTTTTATCAGTAATTTTCATTTGTTGTTTTCCTATATATTGACTATAAAATTATTTATCGTACAGATAATATATTATACTACAAATAAAAATAATAATTATAATATAAATTATTTTTTGTTTTATTTTATAGTATTCCAACAATTTAACATTATTTGGTTTATATTCATCATAATATTTTACGTAAAATTCATTCAACGTAATAATCGGTTTTTCTAATTTTTCATTTATTTTATTATGTATAAACCATACCCACTTAATAAAAGATTCTCTATTATCTAAATAAGGTTGTACAGGAAATTCATTTAACAATTTACTAAAATTAGTTGCGATCTCTTCTACAGGAATAAATTGCGGCATATTCTGAATCAATTCATAATACCTTTTTTTTGTAATTGTATTTGGAAAATTCGGATACGATAATGAAATTGTATGTAAAAAAAACCAATATTTTGGTCCCCATATTTTTGGATCAAGATTTGCCATTACAGTAAAATGATATAAAAAGAACCGTCTTTTAACATATAGTGTTAAAAGTATAATGAATAATAAAAATTTAAATAATTGTAATAATTGTAATAATTGTGGTAAACCAGGGCATCAATACAATCAATGTAAATTGCCTATCATAAGTTATGGTATAATTTTATTTACACAAACCAAGAATGGTAGTATAAAATATTTAATGATTCGAAGAAAAGATAGTTTCGGGTTCATCGATTTCATGCGAGGAAAATATATATTTCATAACATAAATCAGATTCAAAATATTATTGATGAAATGTCGATTTCTGAAAAAGATAGATTGATTAATACCAGTTTTGACAAATTATGGAAGCAAATGTGGGGAGATGTATACAACGTTCAATACAAAAATGAGGAATACTCGTGCTGTAAAAAATTCGATTTGATCAAAAATGGAATTATGGTTGGCAATGAAAAAATTGTATTACAAGATTTACTCGAAAATAGCACTACAAAATGGCATGAAACTGAATGGGAGTTTCCAAAAGGTAGAAGAAACTACAAGGAAAAAGATTTGGAGTGTGCTTTAAGAGAATTTGAAGAAGAGACTGGAATTTCTAGAAATAATATCACAATTGTTGAAAATGTAATCCCTTTTGAAGAAATATTTATTGGAACCAATCATAAATATTATAAACATAAATATTTTTTGGCGGTATTTAATGATGATAATGATATTAATTTGGAGAATTTTCAACCATCTGAAGTGAGTAAAATGGAATGGAAAACATTTGATGAATGTTTGGATTCAATAAGACCTTATAATTTAGAGAAAAAAAAGCTAATTACTAATATTAATAAAGTATTAGAAGAATATAGATTATATTCATAATATATAGTATACGTATTAGTTAATTATGATTCAAAAAAACAAAATGTTAATAGTTGAAGATTCTGAAAATTCAAATAAAACCCAAGATTTTTGTCGCGGTCTGAATTTAGAAACCGAATATAAAAATAGTTGCGGTAATAATCAAGAACAACATTTTTCGCTAGATTGTAATAAATTTTTACTTAAAAAGGAATTCATTGAACGTAAATGTTTATTAGAAGAACCTGAAAATGAAAATGGGTTTTTATATCCAAATTTAAATGATACGAATTTTAATATTAAAATCGCCGAAAAAAAGGAATTTAACGATACAAAATATGATGGTACAATTCATAAAAATATAAAAGAATATGCTGATATTCTTTCTAAGGCGGATTTTGAGTTGTCTCCTCATCAATTGTTTGTGAAGAATTTTTTGTCTTATCAAACTCCCTATAACAGTATGTTGCTTTATCATATGTTGGGTACTGGAAAAACATGTAGTGCTATTGGAGTATGTGAAGAAATGCGAGATTATATGAAACAAATGGGCATAACCAAAAGAATTATTATTGTAGCATCGGAGAATGTTCAGGATAATTTCAGGCTACAATTATTTGATGAGAGAAAATTGAAGTTGATTGACGGTGTTTGGAATGTAAAAGGTTGTGTTGGAAATAAATTATTAAAAGAAGTAAACCCTATGAATATGAAGGGAATTTCAAAAGAAAAGATAGTAAATCAGATTAAAAATTTGATTAATACTTATTATATTTTTTTAGGATATGGTCAATTTGCGAATTATATTATTAAAACAATACATTATGATGAAGAATTGAAGAGAGAACAAATGAAGAAGGAATTAGAAGAACAAAAAAATAAGGGAGCACCAGGACAAGGACAAGGAAACAAAACAAAAATTCAAATGTTGAGTGATATCAAAATAACATTGAACAAAAGAATAATACAAAAATTGAAAAATGAATTTGAAAATAGATTGATTGTAATTGATGAAGTTCATAATATTAGAAAAAGTGAAGATAATGAAAACAAAAAAGTGGCTATTCATTTGGAGTTATTAGTGAAAGCAGTACAAAATATGCGTTTGTTATTATTATCAGCGACGCCTATGTATAACAGTTACAAAGAAATCATATGGTTACTTAATTTAATGAACATGAATGATAGAAGAGGTAAAATTGAAGTCAAAGATATTTTTGATAAAAACGGAAATTTCAAAAAAAACGGTGAAGAATTACTGATCCAAAAAGCAACTGGATATATTTCATTTGTTCGCGGTGAAAATCCGTATACTTTTCCATATCGTGTCTATCCAGATGAATTTGCTAAAAAAAACACATTTCCTTTTATAGAATATCCGAGTCATCAAATGAATTTAAAAAAAATTAAAAATACTGATAAAAACCGAATATTGAGCCTTTATTTGAATAAAATTGGTAATTGTAAAAATTGTGGTAAATGTCAATATTGCAGTTATAAATATATCATTTATAATCTGAGAAATAAAAAGATGAGTACAACGACGAAAAAGGGAGTTGTGAGAGAAATGCCCAGTTTTGAAAATATGGAGTCTTTTGGTTATACATTATTACAAATACCATTGGAATCTTTGATTATTTCTTATCCGATTGAGGGGTTAAAACCTATTTTGGATTCAATTCCTCAAACACAGTATAATGATAATGTTGAAGATGAAATGGGTGGGCCAACTGAAGAACCTGTTGAAATTAATCAAAATGCCGGTGACGGCGAAGACGGTGGAGACGGTGAAGACGGTGAAGACGGCAAAGATGATAACGACGGTAGTAGAATAAAAATTGATCCACAATATTTGACTGGTAAAAAAGGATTGGAAAGAGTCATGGATTTTACCGATATAAAGTCACCTCCTTTTAAAGGGGATTTTGAGTACAAACGTTCTACATTAAATAATTACGGTAAAATTTTTTCTTATGATAAAATAGGCGCATACAGTTCAAAAATTAAATGTATTTTAGATCAAATTATTATTAAAAATGGTCTTGAAAAATCTAGCAATATAAAAGTAGCGGATGGTGTTATTTTAATTTATTCACAATATATTGATGGTGGATTGATTCCCATGGCATTAGCATTAGAAGAAATGGGATTTGTGAGATATGGACAAAATGTAAAATCATCTTTATTCAAAAATAGACCTTCTGAGGTGGTCGATGTACGAACTATGAAACCTCCTTCTGATAAAAAAGATTTTATGCCTGCTAGATATTCAATGATTACGGGAGATCCAAGATTATCTCCAAACAATGATTATGAAGTAAAAGCGTTGACCAATGAAGACAACATAAATGGCAATAAAGTGAAAGTTGTTTTGATTTCTAGAGCCGGATCTGAAGGTATCGATTTTAAATTTATAAGGCAAGTTCATATATTGGAACCCTGGTACAATATGAATCGTATAGAACAAATCATTGGACGGGCTGTTCGTAATTTTAGTCACAAAGATTTACCTTTTGAAAAAAGAAACGTTGAAATTTTCATGTATGGCACGATTCTTGAAAATAATGAGGAAGAGTCCGCTGATTTATATGTTTATCGAGTCGCAGAGTATAAAGCTATACAGATTGGTAAAGTAAGTAGATTATTGAAAGAAACCGCTGTTGATTGTATAATAAATCATGATCAAACGAATTTTACGCAAGAAATAATGGCGGCTGGTATAGATGAAGAAGTCACGCAGGAATTATCCAATGGATTGGTAATCCACGATTTTAAAATCGGCGACGTCCCCTTTTCTCCCGCATGTGATTATATGGCATCATGTAATTATTCATGTAGACCCAACAAAGTAATTACTGATGCTGATATAAATGAAGATACATACGATGAGAAATTTATTGTAATGAATTCTGAAAAGATAATACAAAAAATACGAATGTTAATGAAGATGAGTTTTTTTTATAAAAAAGATAATTTGATTGATTTAATTCAAATTCCAAAAAAATATCCATTTGTTCAAATATATGCTGCTTTAACGATTTTGATAGAAGATAATAATGAATTCATCGTAGATAAATATGGTAGAAATGGTCGACTCGTAAATATAGGTGATTATTATTTATTTCAACCAATTGAAATCCTTGATAAAAATATTTCTATTTATGAACGATCAATCCCGATTGATTATAAGCATAATACGATTCGGTTTGATTTGAAGGATTATATTTCAAAAGAAACAAATGTTGCTCTGCCACAAAGAAAACTAATTATTGAAAGTGAGGGTGACGATCAAGAAATAAAAATAGTGAAAAATAAAGAGTCTGAGAAAAAAGAACATGTGAAAGAGATCCAAAATACATCCAAAGCTAGAATATTAATGGACGAGTTTACTAAAAATATTAATTTAACCAAGGAATTTTCTAAAGAAAATAGGGTACCAAGGGGTGATGATAATTGGTATAAACATTGCGGTATAGTAATGCGGAAAATGGCACAAGAATATCCAGAAAGCAAACCATTTTTAATTGATTTTTTGATTGCGCATATGATTGAGTTTTTGTTATTTCAAGAAAAACTGGATTTAATGAATTATATTTATTCATTGGAAAATTTGAATACAAACTCAGTTGAATTTATCATTAAACAATATTTCGAGAGAAAAAGCATTACTATAATGAAAAACACAAAGGAAGCGATAATTTTATATGATTTGGATAAAATAAAAATAATGATGTTGGATAAGAACAATAGATGGGTCGAAGCAGAACCAGAAGATAAGAGAGAATTCGAAGAAACGAAAGAGGTAAAACAGATTTTGAATTTTCAAATTAGTGATTACAATAAAATTGTAGGATTTATCGGTTACGAAAAAAATAACAAATATTTGATTTTTAAAACGAAAGACATGTTGTCCAAAAGAGATACCGGTGCTAGATGTGATGAATCTGGAAAAAATAAGACCTTAACAATGATAAATACAATTCTTGGTGAAGAAAAATATACGAAGGAAAATACAAGAATTTTAAAAGACAGTAGTGGTAAAGTTACCCAAGAAGCTATTGGTCAAGTAGAATTGTGTATAATACAAGAATTTATTTTGCGGTATTTTGATAAGATTCAACGTGACAATAAAAAATGGTTTTTAACACCAGAAATGGCAATCTATTTTAAATTATACACTATGTTTATTAAATAAAATTGAAAAAATTAGTTAAAAGATTAAATATATATACAATATATGGAAAATATGAATAACGTAAAAAAAATGCCCTTATCACAAAATAAAAAAAAGATACTCAAACTAAATTCTATTTATTCTAGATCAATTGTTAGTAGAAATATTCGATTGCCTATTGTAACAATTGGTAATAATTTAACACAGGTAATAGAAGAATATATAGTTGACCATTTTGAAGGGAAATGTGTAGTGGAAGGATTTATAAAACCGAATTCTACAAAAATAATATCTTATTCCAGCGGAACAATTGTAATGGGAGTTAATGTATCGTTTGATGTTGTTTTTGAATGTGAGGTATGTTTTCCTGTTGAAGGTACGATTATTTCATGTTTAGCAAAAACAAATACAAAGGCTGGTATTACTGCTGAAAGCGCTGATGAAAAACCTAGTCCAATTATTGTATTTATAGCAAGAGATCACCATTATTCTAATTCATATTTTACGGATATTAAAGAAGGTGATAATATGAATGTTCGAGTCATTGGTCAACGTTTCGAATTGAATGATAAATATATTTCAATTATAGGTGAATTGGTGAAGCCGCAAAAATCTAAGCTTATTATTGAAAAATAGACGCTGTAATAATTATAACTTACTTAAAATATATTAAATATAAACTCAGATATATATTTATACCTATTAAACAATGGAAATTACAATGACAACAAGCGAAATTAATAATTTTTCTATTAGTGAATTGAATTATATCCGAGAATCGATCGAAAATATGAATAAATTCAATCAAGTTGAAACCCTAAGAATTTTACACAATTATAAAGGCGTGACATTAAATGAAAATAAATATGGCGTTCACGTTAATTTATCCGAATTAAATAAAGATACATTGGAAGCGTTACGAGATTATATAAAATATGTAAACACTCAAGAATCTACATTGAATGAAATTGAAAAACAAAAAGAGTCGTTTAAAAATATATATTTTACAAAAGATAATAAAGATATAAAATAATATTTAATAATACTAACTAAAATCAAATGTCTTTTGTAAAGGAAGATGATTTATATCAAGAATTTGTTAAACATGTACAAGATTATATGTTTAATAATACAACTATTTGTAAATGTATTGAGTCCAAGATTCGAGAAGAAGCAAATAATAAAAAAAATAACAAATTGAATCATAGTAATGGTTCAGTGTTTGGACAGAGCGGTAGTGGTAGTAGCAGTAGCACTGGCAGTAGCACTGGCAGTAGCACTGGCAGTGGCACTGAAAATATCATTACACCAAATGATAATGATTCATTATTTTGGTGTTTATACATTATTAAGAATGGTTTGACCAATTATACAAAATTAACAAACCGCACCTATATTATTGAAAAACAATTCAAGATTGAATACATAGAACGGATTAGAAAAGAAAAACAATTATTGAAACAGCATAAGTTTGATACGATTACAAATATTGAAAATAAATTAGCAAATGAAAATACAATTGATATTAATACTTTTTTAACACTTTGTGTAATTGGTAATCTAAATGTATTTTTTGTTAAAAATAAAACTTATTATGAATTAATTATGAATGATTCAAACAAGGTTTATAAAGTCGAATTTTTTTCTAATAAAAAGAAATATGGGTTTGAAGAAACTACAAAAGACAATTTAGATTCTTTTAGAAATAATTATTACAAATTGGATAATATGGAAAAACCGATCAAATCAATCACCTATTATAAAACGCAAGAATTAATCGATATATGTGGTAAATTAGGCATTGAAACAATTATTAGTAAAGATAACAAAGAAAAAACAAAAAGTAAAAAGGATTTATATGAAGCAATAATTAAATATTTTTAAAAAAATTGAACAATAATATAAAAATAAGTCTATCTATATATTATTATGACTGATATAACAAAAATGGATAAAGTAGATTTTGGTGATGAAAAACTGAATAAACTATATAAAACTTTGGACGAAAAAACACAAAATGAGATCAATGCTTTACCAAAAATAGAATTCAAGGTTGAAATATTAAAAAATATAGCTAATCCTGAAATCAATGTATTTTATGAAAAAATGAAGCCAAATGAAAAGAAACAGCTCGATTCAATGCGAATTCGAGATAGGTATTCTTTTATTAAACGTTTGATGAAAAAAAACAACATTGTGAATGAAGTTGTCGGTTCTGAAACAGTCGAAAAAGAAGCACCTACCGAGTTATTGAATGAAGATGAAGAAGTCGAATTTGATGGCGAAGCCGAAGCCAACGACGAAGCCGAAGGAAAAATAAATGTAATTCACACGCAAGAAGAAAGTAGTGTACTACAAAAAGATTTTCATAATTTAATAAAGCTTTATTATAATTCATCTCCTTATACCATTTCCAATAAAAATCACGAATTGGAAGTGCGTTTTGGTACAAGAGGTATCAAACCTCTAAATAAAAATGACTATGATAACGTTATTAAAAAACTTAAATCACTTGGTTTTACTAGTATGAACGAAACTGGAACATCTAGTTTGAAAATTCAAAGTGAATATTTAGATAAAAATAGTGGAAGATTTAAGTTATCTAACATACGTGTAAGCATAAACGATTTAAATGAAATACAGAAATACTGTAAATCAAATAGTATTAAAGAAATTTACAATAAAAATTCACATACTATTACTTTTGTAAATAAGATTCCCGTTTACAACAATAAAGACAAAATTATACCTGTTAATTTTGATGATTTTAATTTTCGTGTTTCTTATCAAGTTGAAGAAGATGTCAGTGTTTCAACCAAAAACTTTATTGTTCAAAATTGGGGAAAGAACAAAAAAACATTTAGATACATGAATCGTGTTACTTTTACTCATCCAGATTACCCTGTCAATGTTGATATAAGTATTACAAAATTTAATAGTGATTTTAATAAACGTAGTTATACTATTGAAGAATCCAATGTATTCAATAGTCCGGAAAAAATAGAACTTGAATTAGAAATTGATAATAAAAAAATAGGCCCATACACAGAGTTTGATTCACCTGAAAAAATATTACAAGCACTCAGGAAAGTAATTAAATTTGTTTTAAGTGGACTTCAGAATACGAATTTCCCTGTTTCATATTCAGAACAAAAGGATACCATAATGGAATATATGAAAATGTTACATAAAGATAATTCGAATTATAATTCTGAAAAAAGGATATATCCTAGTGATTTTATAGGTCCATCGTCATTTACATTGCAATTATCTAATATTTCTGAACTAGATGAAAACTCAAGAGTTCCTAATATAAGAAATAATTTTGTTGTCACCGATAAAGCAGATGGAGATCGTCATTTAATGTTTATTAGTAGCAAAGGAAAGATATATTTGATTAATACAAATATGAACGTAATATTTACCGGCGTGAAAACTAATAACAAAGAATTATTTTATACTTTGTTTGATGGTGAACTAATATACCACGATAAAACTGGAAAATTCATTAATTTATATGCGGCTTTTGATATTTATTATTTGAATAAAATCGATGTAAGGAGTTTATCATTTATGCTGAAAGAAAATGAATCAACACAAGGTGTCGCAACACAGGATATAAATAAATTGTATAATTCTAGATATATGTTATTAAAAAGTAGTATTGAAAATTTGAATCCTGTTTCCATTATGGATGAGAATATGAACAACGTGAATAATAGAAAAGAAACATCCAAAAATGTAACAATTCAGACCATACAAAAATTAACATTACCTATTCGTATATCATTCAAAAAATTTTATCCAGAAAGTAAAATAACAAGCACAACCAAAAACAACAATGACGGAATTTTTGAAGCATGTAATAATATTCTTACTAAAATAAGAGAAGAACGCTTTGAATATCTTACAGATGGTATTATATTTACTCACGCTTATTTTGGAGTTGGATCGAATAAAGAAGGCGAAAGCGGACCGTTAACTAAGATAACATGGGAAAGTTCGTTTAAATGGAAACCCCCAAAAGATAACACGATTGATTTCTTTGTTGTAACACTGAAACAACCAGGTGGCGATGATATAATAAAAACAAAATATGAAGAAGGCATCAATTCTCATTTGAACGCGCAAATTTCCGAATATAAGATGATTCAATTGTGCTGTACATACAGTGAAAAAAAACACGGTACAATTTATTTGAATCCTTGTCAAGATATGATTGACGATAAATTGCCAGAATATAAAGAACTTAATTACGAAGAGAAACAATTTAACGACGCAAAACCATTACAATTTTATCCAACTGAGCCATTTGATCCTCAAGCAGGAATATGTAATATTATGTTAAAAGTCGACGATAATAATGTAAAACAAATGTTTACCGAGGAAAATGAAATTTTCGGGGATAACACAATTGTTGAATTCAGTTATGATTTGACCAAAGAAAGAGGATGGCGTTGGATTCCAAAAAGAGTTAGATATGATAAAACTAGTGAATATTTACAAGGTTTGAAAAACTACGGTAACGCGTATCATGTTGCGAATAGTAATTGGAGATCAATTAATAATCCAATTACTGAAGATATGATAAGCACTGGACAAAATATACCAGACATTACAGTCGACGAAGATATTTATTATAATAAACCAGCTGGTAAAACTATGACAGAATCGATGAAGAATTTTCACAATTTGTATGTAAAAAAATTGTTGATAAAATCGGTTTCAAAATTCGGAGACACTTTAATTGATTATGCGTGTGGAAAAGCAGGTGATCTTCCAAAATGGATAAGTTGTCGTCTTTCATTTGTTTTTGGGATCGACAAATCAAAAAATAATTTGGAAGATAGGATTGATGGTGCTTGCGTGAGATATTTGAATTCAAAGAAAATGAATAAACACATTCCACAAGCATTGTTTGTTAATGGTGATAGTTGTTTCAATATTAAAAATGGTAGCGCTATGTTAAACGATAAAGCGGTCCAAATAACCAAAGCCATTTTCGGGGATGGGCCAAAAGATGAAGAAAGGTTAGGGAAAGGAGTTTTTAAAAATTACGGTAAAGGTGAAGACGGGTTCAATATTTCATCGTGTCAATTCGCAGTACATTACTTTTTGGAAAATCCGGAAACTCTTCAAGGATTTATGCGCAATATATCTGAATGTACCAAATTAAACGGTTATTTTATAGGTACATGTTATGATGGCAAACAAGTATTTAATTTATTGAAAAAAACACAAACCGGTTCTTCAATACAAATTGTAGAAAAAGGGAAAAAGGTATGGGAAATTGTAAAAGGATATACGAATGAATCGTTTGAAGATAATTCAAGTTCAATGGGATATAGAATTGACGTATACCAAGATTCTATAAATCAATTGATATCTGAATATTTGGTGAATTTTGATTATTTTGACCAAGTCATTAGTAATTATGGTTTTAAAATGATTGATACAGAAGAAGCCAAATCATTAGGACTGCCAGATGGTAGTGGTTTATTCGGGGAATTGTTTATGAATATGATGGAAGAAATTAAAAAGAATAAAAATAAAGAAAAGGATTATGGTGATTCTATGAAAATGACCGAATACGAGAAGAAAATCTCGTTTTTAAATAGATATTTTGTTTATAAAAAAATACGTAATGTGAATACGGAAAAGGTTCAAATTGAATTTAGTGACTATTCGCCTTCGGAAATAGCACATAATGAAGAAGAAACAAAAGAAGCGGTTAAAATTGCTAAGATGGAACAAAAAATAAAACCTAAAATCCGTAAACTAAATAGAAAATTAATAATTGAATCCTCATCCACCAACGAATCAATGTAAACAATGTGAACAATGTAAAGTAACAATAATCACTTAAATATTATATTTCATTTAATGTAAATATAATATTTATTATTTAAAAATGAGTTATTACATTCTACCGAAAAATCACAATAAAGTTGATATATCTCCTATTATGACGAATACAAAAATAAAACCTTATATATCCAACACATTAATTAATTATCATAATTCAGTAAAAAATGAAATTTATCAACTTTGTTGTAAAAACTTGAATGACGATGAAAAAATAATAGCTTTTTATAATGAAATGATGAAAAATATAAATCCATACGAATATGTTTTTTCAAAAGTACCTGGTTCTGTTTTTTCAGTTAGTAAATTAAAACCAAAGAGTATTTTATTTTATGATTTATTTGAAATAATTCAAACTATTAATATTTTAGATTCATTTAAAAATGACAATATGAATTCATTAATTATTGGCAAAAATTATGAGGATTCATTGGAATGTTTAGAAATTTTAAGAGAATATTATACAGATGATAATTTTTTTTGTTACACTGAATACAACTCAAATTTACATAATTGGATCAAAAATAATAAATTCAACTTTATTATTTATGAGATAGATGAAATGATGTCCACCACTAACAACAACAACTATATTATTAATTTATTAGAAATATTGTTGATAGTAATTAATTATTTGAAACAAAATGGTGTTGTTATTATTAAAATTGAAAATATGTTTTATAAATCAATTATTGATATAATTTACATATTTTGTTCTTTATTTGAAAAAACGTACATTATTAAACCAAATACAAGTAATATTACAACATTTGATAAATATATTGTATTAAAAAAATTCCATCTAACAAGCGATAAATTTGATTTATTTTATAGTTATACCAAAACAATACAAGAAATTATTGATTACTATAAAAATAATAATGAGTCAATAAATATAAACAGTATTATTGACTATGATTTACCCTATCATTTTTTAAATAAAATAGATGATATTAATTTAATTATTGGTCAACAACAATTACAGGTTTTTGTTCATTTAATAAACATATTGAAGCTTGAAAATAAAGAAGAAAAGTTAGAATTATTGAAAAAAAATAATTTACAGAAATCGGTTCAATGGTGTGAAAAACATAGAATACCTTGTAATAAATTTTCGGAAAAAATAAATATTTTTTTACCATTGAAAGAAAATAAACAATCATCTTCTTTTGTTGAGAATGAGATTGAATGTAATATTAAGAGAATTAGAAATGTTGTTGAAAATGTTCTTGAAAATATTGTTGAAAATGTTCTTGAAAATATTATTAGTAATAACTGTATGAATAACGATTGTAATAATAGAAGTGACGATAATATAAGCGACGACAATAGTAATAATGATATTGACACCAATGAATATGATAACTATTTTGAATTTAGTATATCATAATCAATATTTTTATAGTAAACTATTGCTATTTGGCGATTGTCTATAATGATTGGATGGTTTTACCGGATTAAAATATCCATAGCCAGTGCTATTTTCAGAATAGTATAAATAACGATATGGAGATCCTTGAGAAACAGGTGTATAATATTCTGGTTTTCTAATATAACGACAGGCTTTTTTATTCTGAAATGGAAAAATAGGGGGTTGATTACATACAGGAGCCTTATTTTTATATAAATAAGGTACATTTGTCAATACAATATCCGAAGGAGTACTTTTGCCAATAAATTTACCAGCAGAATTTGTATAATAAGACGCAGCATTTTTTTCAATAGTAGTTACATTCAATTTTAATATACGTGTACTCGATTCAACGGCTCCTTGCGTAGCAAATTGTGGATTACTTGGTTTATAAACGACAAGTTTACAACCGGTTGGATTACTAGGCCCTGATAGCGGTACTCCGATGTACGGATTTTGTATAAATTGTAGATACAATGGAATAGCTGATTGTTTAATATTATCAGGTAAAGACTTTAAATAATCTAAAAAATTTCTTAGAGATATTTTACTTGTAGTTTGATTCAAAAAAGCTTCTTTGTAATCATTTGTTATAATCTTTCTATTTATCAAAATATCCAAAAACAAAGTAATTATATTTATTTCAGATGCGATTTCTAACTCAGCATTGGGTTGACAATTCGCAAAATATGTATTTGTAACAGATAATGCGTCTCCTGGTTTGGATGCTTTTAATAATGCTGCTGTACGCTCTGGATTCTGCGAATTGTTTATTTCCGCGATATTTATTGGATTGTATTTTTCAAAATTAAATGCTCGTTGTTGATAAGTTTTACATCTATTCTGTAAATATTGAGTATGAGTGGTGTAATAATTTTTTTTCAAATTGGTACTAGCATAGATTACTCGTTGTTTAGCAAATTTCTCTTGGTTACAACACAAAATCGAATTTTGTGTATTTGGTTCGGGATTTTCTGTTAAATATGTTTTATTAGGATAATAAGTATCAACAATTCCTACGCCTTGACATGTAGTGCAATCTTTTTGTATTTGTAGTACTTCATTTATTTCATTTACTGGATTTTGTTTGACTAAATAACTTCCAGGTTTATCCTGCATTTCATTTAATAATCCACTACCACCAAAACCACCCCCTAGTGAACTACCATTACTAGATTTCACACTTCTATTCAAATTGTATTGTATTAATCCGACTTCGGCTTCTGCTATATATTTCTTATCACCAACAATATATTTGTTTTCTTGCGTTTTATCAAGGTTAATTATCGCAACGTTAGGAATAACTCTACCCTTTCTATAATGTTTGATTGGACGTGCCGCACCAAAAGGCGCTGGAAATATGTTTCCAGGGTCTAAATTGGTTAAAGGACGAATGTGTCCTGCTGCTATTCCTGTGGGATTACTATTTAAACCATCCCCTTTCCATGTTTTATACCCTCCTTGATTTAGTAAATTTACAGAAAGACCCATGCCAACTGGATAAAAAGATGTTCCTAATGAATTAAAACCTGTATTTAATGAACTATTTTTAATAAATTGTGCCATAATATTGTATAAATATACAAAAGAAAATAAAAACCTTATATAATATTAAATGTTAGTAAACATCTTAATCATTTTTTTTATATTTTTAATCATTTATCAAATTTTTTCAGTAAAAATGGATTATACCTTAGAAGGTATGACGTCAGAGCAGTCGACAAATCAACAATACCAACCTTATGATACAAACAACCCAAATAATGTTATGATTTTAGCACAACAAAACGCTGGTAACATTCAAGTATTAAAACAACAACTCAATTCTGTTTTAGGATTAAATAGACAATTTCAAGAATTAAGCGGTAATCTTTCAAGTTTAGCAGAACAAGTTTACAATATGGTTCAAACACAACAACAATTAGCACAAAGTAGTTTACCTAGTTCAACTCCAGTGATAACCGGTACGTCATAAAAAATTATATAATCATAAAATAATTATATTTACATATTTTAATACAATAATAATGTCAGATTCAACTTCTAATTCAAGTTCTAATTCAAATATATTTCAAGAAGTATTAGGAAATGCTCAAAATGTTCAAGAAAAACTATTGGGACCAACATATCCCTATTATAAAAACATTAGAACACCATCCGAGATTGGAATGACCAGTGACGGATCTATTTCCGCTTTAACAAAAGATATTGACGGATTGATTAATTATGTTGCACTTTTAGTAGAAGGTAGCGGAAAAGCATCGGCTACAGGAAACCCACTAGGTAATAAATTTTTTTTAAAAACAGGAGCAAAATGTAAAGACGTTTCAACAAGTGAAACTGTTGATCGATATATTTATGTAAACAATGTTCCTGAAGGTAATATTCCTTTTATATCTCAAGGATTAGGTGTTAATTTTTCTGAATTCAAAGGATTAATTCCAGGAACTATGAGTAATTTAAATGTACTGAATCCATATTCAATACTACAATCATTTATGTCAGGTTCTGTACCTGATTGTCAGTCATTAACAATGCAAACAATAGATGTAAATAATAATAATTCATCTGAAACACATTATGTTACACTGGTAGATATTCAAAACATGGATCCATGTAGCTTTCAAGATAAAACTAATCCTATTACTAAAAACAAATGTAAAGAGACTTTTCAAAATGGTAATAATAGTATAAATTATACAAATACAGTAAAATTACCAAATGATATTACAACCCAAATTTATTTCTTAGCATTAGCACTACTTGTTATTTATATATTGTATAAACTAATGAAAAAACAATAACTCTTTTACACATGTTTTCATTTCAAACGCCGATTATAATATAAAAAAATAATTTACAAACTACATAAGTGTGTAAATTATTGTGATTTTGGTTGCGGTTGCGGTTGTGGTTGCGGTTGTCGTCGAGATATTATGATAATCAATGTTTTTTTGATTTACAATGAGAACGTTTTTTATTATGTCTTTTCGATTTACCACCGCCGAGCATACGAACAGGTCCGCCAACCATGTTATGTGGTCTAGCAGTTTCCCCTGAAAAAGGTGCTGCTTTCGAAGCAATATTGGTAAGTGAGATATTATCTTTGTACTGTCCACCACGCATTTTATGACTTAGTTTAGTTTTTTTCATTCTTTTTCTTCTCCCACCATATGATCCATATGGTTGTGATTGTGACGATGATGATGATGACTGTGAACTCGATAAGGAGGCTGTTGATGGAGAAGATGAATACGATGTTGATGGAGTTGAACTACTTGAACTACTTGAATCAGTCATACCAGTTGCTCTTTTTGTCTGATTCCAAGCATTGGTTGCTGTCTGTGAAATTTTTGAGCCTAAATCACTAAATCTTTGTTTTAACGAATCTATAATTCCTCCGCCTCTTTTTCTTCGTAAAGTTAATTTTTTATTTTTATAGTTATTTCGCATATATAATATATTATGACAATAATAAAATATTATTATAAATTATTTATTTATCTAAATGTTGTAATTATTTAGAGTTTGTTCCCACCAATAAAAGCCAATGCTAATTCACTTCTCTGCTGTATTGCTTTGAATTGTGGGGAATTAGTGACGCTTTCTAATTGGTTATGTTGTTTTAACCAATCATAAATTCTACCACTACATCCAGCGCCACCCTTAGAAGATCCTACAAGTACAGCAACACTTGTTCTTCCTGATGTACCTAAAGTAGGCATTGGTTGTAAATATGGTGTATAGTTTGGGTAAAGTTTACTTGTAATTTTATTATCATCCGCAGGTTTTAAACTACCTAATAGGGTGATTTGTTGATTATGATATGTTCTATAATATACTGATAGGTTTGTTAAATCATAAACAGCTGTATATTGTGTGAAATCAATACTAGGTGGATTAGTTGTACAATCCAATACTGTTCCGTAAACAATATCAAAATTATTGTTGAAATGAAACATTGTATTTATATCATTTGTATTATAACCTGGAATGATCATTCCTTGACTTAATAAATAAGCTCTTTGAAATCTACTCATACTACTAGAGTCACCTGGCATGCCAATCAAACCTTTTCCTAAACCACAATTTGGCTGATTTGGAGGATTACAATATGAAAAATTGTTATTATCAATTAATGTTTCTAAATTGGATACTTGTTCAGGATAAGTAGGATTATTAGTACATACCTTATATTTTGAATTATCATAGCAAGTCAACACACCATTATTATTTGGTTCTACTATAATTGTATTTCCTTTATTGTCTGAAATAAACCAGTGTAATGGTATAGAACCATTAAATGGAGGTCCAAAAGGTTGATTTGTTACATTAATGTTTTTAGAAATTTCTATAACATCGGAGACTGATTTAGCATGATTTAAAAAATACCCACATAGTTCATAACTAGCTAAATTAATTTTATCGTTAACTAATTTTGGATTATAACTAGCACTACACTTAAAATAAAACGCCATACAACACAATCCATGATTGTTTATACCATCCAGAAAATATAGACCGTTTAATGTAGACCCAATAATACTATCTGTAATTACTGGTACATAAGGTAAAACAGTTTCAAATTCAAGAGTTCGTGATTGATAATATTTGCCATCTTCTGATTGAATGAATAATCCAGTACACATTATTTATATACATTATAAAAATAATGTAAAAACTTCAAGTATCTAAATATAATAGTTATATGTATTTCCACCAATGTAACCCAATTCTAATTGAGTTCTACGTTGAATTGCTTTGAATTGTGGTGAGTTAATGACACTTTCTAATTGGTTATGTTGTTTTAACCAATCATAAATTCTACCACTACATCCAGCACCTGCTCTAGAAGATCCTACAAGTACAGCAACACTTGTTCTTCCCGATGTACCTAAAGTAGGCATTGGTTGTAAATATGGTGGAAAAGAACGGGATGGTAAATAATATCCTGACATAATTATAAATTATACATATATTTTTTTTATTTCTAAAATTGGAAATTGGAAATTAGAAACTATAAATAAAACTAATAATTTTGTCTTGGAAGCGCTCCCCAGCAACAAACCGCGCCATTTTGCAAACTATAATTATAAATCGATCCTTTCTTTTTTGGTGCTGTACAACCACCTGAACGCACCCGACGAATTGTTGTCCTAACTCCACTTGGATAATAATTTTTTGTTGATATTGGATCATCTAAAGGTAGACCGACTTTGAAACTCGATTTTCCTACAGCATTTCGTTTTAATATAGATGTATACATAGATCCTGGAATAGGTGCAATATAATTGGTATGAGTTGACACCGCATATCTTTTACCAGTTGAATGAGAGAAACTCATACTAGGTGTAGTTGGATTTAAAACCCCAGTGTTTTGTAAAGAAGAGTCTAAAACCCCTTGTTGTATATATTTATCTAAACCTTTTCTAATGTTTGGACTATTCATATCTTGCCGTTTTGTAGATACTCTTAAATACGCTTGTCTTTGATTGGACATCATTTCAGAATTTACTGGTTCTTGTTGTGGGTAAAAAAATGGTGGTGTAGGTCTTATTCCTGTTAAAGTACCGTAACTATGATATGGTTGAGCACTTGGATATTGATTTGTACTTAATGGTCCATTTATAGGAGCATTCACATAATTATTATAAGATACAGAACCAATGGATGTAGATACACTGTATGGAGTTGTCATTTAATATAACATATGAAAATATATTATATTATCTAGTTTATATAATTCGGATTTCCACAATATAGACAATTTTGATATTTTTGTTTCTCTCCTTGTAAATTAGAAGAAGGTACAATGGTATTTCTTTTTTTACATTTGCTACATTGATAAATTTCTTTTAGGTAGGATATGGACCAATGATTGAAATCTGTTTTTTGCTTCATATCTTTATTATTTGTTTTGTTCATTTGTATTATGGTGAGAGAAAACAATTTAAAAAATGATTTAAAAAATTTACATTGTATTATATAACAACTAATCAAAATGAAAGGTAACTATCGTAGATATGATATGATTGGCGCAATCAATTTTTGGTGTAGTAAGAATGGGTTAAGTTACTTTACGTACATAGAAAAAAAGACTAAAGCACAATTAGAAGAAATCGTCGCACAATACGATATAAATGTAGACGAAATGTTATTTGAAATAGATAAAGAGAGAGATAAAGCGGCAAATTTCACACAACATTTAACAGAAAAATTCACAGAAACAATTAAAAAAGGTATAGATAATTTTAAAGATAAAATAGAAATGTTGGAATCACTTTTGAATGATGAACAAAAAGAAAAATACTTGGAATATTGTAATTCACAAAACGTGCAAATTAATTGAAATATTGAGGAAACACTTTTTTCTATTGTAAATATATAAAATACAAAAATGCCTTTCATTCGTAGTTATAATGGAGCTATGAAATTATTATCCGAAATAGGAAATGGTACTTGTAAAGGAAGTTGTAAAAGTTCATGGATACGCAATTTAAAATACGCATTAAAAACAAAAACAAATCGTCTAGGATTGAATGAGTCACAACGAAAAAAAATGACTGAAAAATTGAAAAGTGTTTCCGGAAGGAATGCTATAAACGAACATAGTAAAACATTGAAAAAATATAAAAATAGAAAATCGCCACCCTATCCAGCCAATGAGAATTGTAATAAAAAAAAAAGAGGTAATGATGGAAATATGTATATATCTAAACCAAATAAAAATAATGTTTGCTCCTGGAAAAAAGTTTGATAAATTATTTTCTTATATAATCAAATTCAGTGTAAATCCATTGATAATCCAATTTATTTTCAATATAGTAGTTTTGTTTTTTATTACAATGAAATGTTTTAGGATATTGTCTTCCAATCCAAAAAGAATATTTAATAAAATCGTCATATTCATTCATATTTACTTGAATCATATCAGGGTTATAAATAGATCTTCCATCGTAATTATACAAATTTGGGAAATAGTAATTGTATCGAATCGTATTGTTACTGGTAGTATCAACAGAACGCAAACTCGGAATAACGTATTTTACTAAATTGTATCTATAATCTGTTTTTGGAATTATAGATACAATATCTCCTTTCCGCATGATAAAATGTTGATCATATAAAAGAATATTGTTAATAAGTTCAGTTGGTAGATTACAAAATATAAATTCCATTTATATAACAAAAATTTTTATTTTTAATTTATATTTGTAGAAAATATAAAATGAATTGATCTAATATCTTCTAGCAGCTCTCCAAGCACTTTGACTTGCGCTAGAATCATTTCCAGCAAAAGTTGTGTCGTTGTAATTTCTAGCCATGGCTCTTTGTTTTAAATAAGTGGTATAATCAGAACTATCATAAACAAATTTAACATTACAAGCAGCAGCAGGAATATCAGGTGAAATTTGATTAGCTGTGTAAGTAGCACTTGGAGTACAAGACTTAGAAATTGAACCAAAATGTTGTCTTAAACCTTTAATTTGTGGTCTACTTTGAAAACTTTGACATGTACCCCCACATGAATAATTATCACGACTCAATAAATCTCCTGCGTTATTTACAGCACGAAATGGAGTAATGATTTGTTTTCTTTTAGCGGCCAATAATTCAGCTTTATACACAGTATTCCAAGCGTTTCTAAGTGTAAAACGCATAGTTTCAAAATCGTTGCTTCCAAATGATCCCTTTTCTGTTGTTTGAACTGCTTGAGGCATATAACCTTGATAAGCCCCACCTAATGATGATCCTTTAACAATACCTAATGGAATATATCGCGGAAAACTGCCACTTATACTATTTGTATATCCAATACTTGTAGACATTATATATAATAGACTACTATAAAAATGTTTTACAATTTATTTATTTTATAAAATTACACTAAATTTACACAAAATTGACAAATTTTGTATATAAATTTTGTATGTATATTATAAATGTTCAACTCATTATTTCTGATTTCAGCAATTCTTTTTGTCATAATTGATTTTATTTATTTACAAACAATTAAAAATTATTTTACTAAACAAATCACACAAGTACAAGGATCACCTTTAAAAGTCAATTTATTAGGAGTAGCCCTTTGTTATATTTTTTTAATTTTTGGACTGAATTATTTTATTATTAAATCAAAAAAGTCAGTTTACGAAGCATTTATCTTCGGAATAATAATTTACGGTGTTTATGAAACTACCAACTATGCTTTATTTAGCAAATGGTCGATACTAACAGTAATCATGGATACTTTATGGGGAGGTCTATTGTTTGCTATTGTAACTTTCATTATCCAAAAACTCAGGGTAATGTTTTAGTAATCCAACCAATTTATATAAAAGTTCTAAATTCACTTGTTAATTCATTATTCGCTAATATTTTTTTCTCTTTCAATAGTTCGGAAAATTCAATCAACTTGTCGTAATATACTTTCAATAAATATTTGGCCTCTTTATATGCTTCATTCACTAACTCTAGTGATTCTTTATCCATAATATATTTTGTATATTGTGAATACTTATCTCCTGCTATTCCTAAACTTCTACCCAAGAATGGATTCGAGTCATCACCAACATTTTCGTTAAAGAAAACTTCCAATTTAGTTCCCATTCCAAAATTACCGATCATTCTTTGTGCTAATTTATTTGCTTGTCTTAAATCTTCAACAGCTCCCAATGATACGTGTTCGTCACCATAAAATAAACTTTCTGCTGCTTTACCGCCTAAAGTAATGATTAAACGTTTCTTGAAAATATCTTTCGTGTATAACCCACCTTCTTTTACTTCAGGTTTCTCCGTAAAAATAGTGTATCCACCTGCGCCATTGTAAGTAGGTTGAATCGATGCTTTTTGGAAATCAAAATAATTGCTGAAAATAAGACTTAATAAAGCATGACCGCTTTCATGAATAGCCACTCTTTTTTGAGTGGTTTCTAAAACATCAGCATTATTGCGAATCAAACCTACGATTAATTTTTCAAAAGCTTCAAAAACATACTTTTCTTCAATGACTGTTCCATTATTACGAGCAACTAATATAGCAGCTTCATTAATGAGATTTTTTAATTGCGCACCAGAAAATCCATCGGTCAATTCAGCAATAGCTTTTATATCAAACTCCTTGTCGGTCTTTTTATTTTTAATATAGTAATCTAATATTTTCTCTCTAGAAAATTTATCTGGAAGAGGAACACGAATAATTCTATCAAATCTTCCTGGTCGAAGAATAGCCTGATCTAGAACATCCCTTCTATTTGTAGCAGCCATCACTACAATATCGTCATTGTTGTTGAAACCATCCATTTCATATAGCAGTTGATTCAGTGTTTGTTCACGTTCATCGTTTGCCATATTTATTCCAGCTCCACGCTGTCTAGCAACCGCATCAATTTCATCAATAAATATAATAGACGGCCTACTATTACGAGCTGTTTCGAATAGCTCTCTAACACGAGCTGCTCCCATACCGACAAATAATTCGACGAACTCTGAACCAGACATAGAAATAAAAGTTGAATTCGTTTCTGTAGCAATCGCCTTCGCCAATAATGTTTTACCAGTGCCGGGAGGTCCTTCCAACAATATCCCTTTAGGCATATCAGCACCAACTTCTTTATATAGCTCTTTCTTTTCAATATAAGAGATAACTTCTTTACATTCTTCAATAACCTCTGGACTTCCAGCCCAACTTTTGAGAGAAACATTGGGTTTGATGAATTCGCTTTTATCTTTCTGTTGAAAAGAGGGAAACCCAAAAGGAGGTGTTTTATTATTCCCTGGAATTTTTGTGTTCATGTTCATATTTTGAAATGTATTTGCTCTGTACAAAGATGACAAAAATGACAGAAAAAAAAATATAGGTAAAGCATAGCTGGTTAAAGTTAAAAACTCACTGGCTAATTTTTGAATGCTTATAATATTTTCTGGAATAAAATTTACAAAATAAATTGGAACGTGCATCTCAGATGTTTTCTGGATTAAATTGGGTACAAGAGCTTCATTAATATCAGTTAAATGATAATGGTTGTATATTGAATCGTCGCTTGGTAAATTGTCTACACTAATGAGTTGATTATATTTATTATCTATAAAAATTTTGGAAACTTTATTATTCAATAAGTCGTCCATGACATGATTGTAATTATCTTTTGCGAAATAATACTTGTATTTTTGTATCAATTGAGTATCTTTGACAAAATTAGAACTTATTGGATCATTGATCGACATTTTAATTTTGAATGAATGAGTTAATTTCAAAAAAGATAAAACTATTAAAAAGTTGAATAACATTGACATCTTATAATATAATTATTTGAAGTGTTTTTATATTATTTAATTTTAATATAAAGTAATATAAAATTGAATATTTGAACGTTGTAATGCTTTAGTGCTTTAGTGCTTTAAATTAATTGCCATTTCTATCGTTGATAGTTTTTTCAAGTAATCCTATAGTCGTTTTAAGTAAGTTTAGAGTCAATTTTTGTAAATGTGATAATGATGGTGGTCCATTTTGTAGTTCATTTTGCAGACCTGGTAATCTTTCTCCCTCTATTTTTTCGTTTACTCTATTTTCTATTGTAGAAAAATAATTAGCCATTATTGAAGCTTTTTTTTCCTGGAGTTCAAGCATCAAAAACAGTTCGGGTTGAATCCTTACCGCCCAGGGTTGTATATGATTAAAATCATCAGGATTGAAATTATTTTGCAGGTCACTTGATACAGTTCCATATCTGTCTTGCCAATAAGTCAGTTCATCTCCTAAAATGGCCGCTCTATATGTTTCAAATGCTAATCTATCTGTTTCAAATGCTAATCTTTTATTTTGAAAATTGTTAATATCATCATAAAATCCCTCCATATAATATATCTAAATATTTTTTTTATTTTTTTTCATAATTACTTTCTTTCTAAATGATTTGATTGAAACCCTCTTTTTTATAGTTTTTTTGCTCTTTTTGATTCGTTTCGACATGGTAAACTTATTTGTATTGACACCGCCTCGTCCAATTGTACCTTTCTCGATTTCTTCTTTAATTTTCTTCAAAAACTCGATTTTAACTTCAGTATCATCATCAATATTCATACACACGTCACATGAGTAATCAATCAAAACAACTTTGTCGTAACCACACCAAGCCAAAAATTCCAATATTTCTTGAGTTGTAATTATATCTGAAATTTCTCTCGCTTTTTGATCATCTATATTAAATTTTGCCTTTAAAAAAGATATATATTCATCACTTTTCAAAATAGTTTTTCCTGATTTTAAATTTTTTTTTCCTCCTTTCTCAAACGCAACATAAATATTCATAATTTCCTTATCTTTTGCTTCAATCGCAAAATATTTATTTATGATTTTAATGTTATCTTTAAAATCTGTGGAAAATACAAAACTTGTATTGAGACCATCTCTGCTATCCGCTTCTACTAATTTTTGGCGATTTATTACACGATTTTCAAACTGATACAATTTTGTAAACTTAATAATTTTTTTAATTTCTTCTATATCTTTTTTTTGTGTCTCTAAAAGACGATCATTTATTGGTAAAGCTTTGACCAAATTACTTTCAACTATAGGTGGTTTTGTTGGGTCACTATTTTCCGAGTTTAAAAAATCTATGAAAGAACGGACTATCAAATCATCATTTGTTACAAAATTTACACAATTCAAAGGAGCATATGTTATTTTATTTACATATTTTATATTCGACGGCATTGTAAAAAAAACGGGCTCATTTTTTTCAAACATAACACATCCATGAACTAAAATTATTAAGTAAACCAAACCTTCGCCTGATTGAATAGAAACTGTAAAGTCGTCATCAATATCTTTCATTCTATTTTTTATTGTATGATCTTCTGTTATATCCATCTTAGTATCTTCTAAATATTCATTTACAAAACGAGCACTCTTTTCTCTCATTTCAATAGGAACGTTATCATTATTATCGTTATAATAATTTGATTCTAATTTTCTTTTGCTCATTTACTATATTGTATTAATATTATATAAAAAATAATATAAACTTATTCGTGTATTTTATTATAGTATTTGCTTATTATGAATAATTTTTTTAAGTTATATATGATGTTATTTTATTTAGATAGTTTTTATTATTTTTAAACATCAATAAATTTATTACGGCCTTTACGCGTTTCCAATCGGGTTCCTGAAAGATTTTAGAAAAAACAAATTCGTGTTACTATTTTAGATGTTAATTATATTGTATGAGAAATGTATGTAGACGTCAAGGGCATCTTTCATGCTAGGCAAAACATGTAAAAATACGATTTTCTCTCCATATCACGGTTACATTTTTGATGGTATAAATGACCATGTTATATTTACACCTTTTCTCATTTAAAACGCCCATTTTATAGAGCAAAAAAAATAAAATATAATATTATTACAAATTGCTATTTTATCAAATTTGTAATAATAATCAACCAAAGTAGACACCACCATTGTGTTATTCATAATAGCCAAGATGAGTTTCACCCAAATCTACTGTGAGGTGATTGTCATAATTTTCTTGTATATTTGATATTTTGTCAATCATTATTGATTGTATGTGAAGTATTTTCAATGTTTCTTGTATTAATTCTTCTTGTCTATCAATCTGAGGGTCATTTATATTTTCATTTAAATCTGAATTATATCTACGTTTTAAAATTATTTCTTCTTTTTTTATTCTCTTACTAAGGTTTTCTAAATGCTTACCAATTAATGTTAAAACTATTGAAATTTCATTTTTAAAATCAAAATCAATGTTAGAGCTCATATTATATATATATATTATTTTCATATTCAATTATTAAAATAATTTAAATAATACTACAATATAAATAATATTAAATGAAAAATATTTTTAATTCAATTACATTATTATTATTTATTACAAATTGTTATAGTTTCTTGTATACAAGTAAATATATTCTAAATAAATTAGAAAAAGATAAAATAGATAAAATAGACAAATACGATAGAAAAAATCAAATGGAAACTATATCAATAAATAATAATTCAAGAGAAATAATAAAAAACACAAACGGTGTACAATATCATTTTGGATCGTTTCCTAGATTAGAATTACCAAATGACAAAGGACAATTAACTTGGTTTCCAATCGGGTTTCCAAGTAACTTTGGTAAAAAACAAATTCGTGTTACTATTTTAGATGTTAATTATATTGTTTGGAAAGACAAAGACGATTATTATGGTATGAGAGATGTATGTAGCCATCAAGGTTCGTCTTTTCTACTTGGAAAAACATGTAAAAATACGATAACCTGTCCATATCACGGTTACATTTTCGATGGAACCAATGGTGAATTACTTCAAATACCTAAATTACCTCACATTGAATCTAAAAATCACAATATTGATTGCTTCAAAGTTGTGGAAAAAGGAGACATGGTTTATCTTAATATAGTACCTTTCCACAATGAAAAAACCAAATCACAGATTGACGAATCCTCTATTTTTGTAGAACCAGAATTTTACGACAAATCACAAAGAGTTGTTTTCTTGTCGGAAGATTTTGAACATAATGCGAAATTTGTAACAGTGAATAGTTTGGATATTTGTCACATCGGTTTTGTCCATAGTTTTGGAAATCGAAAGAACCCGAATCCTCTACATAATTCTAGAATAATAAAAATGAACGATACTGATCATCATTACAAAATAATTTATGAATATATGGCTGGTGAGGATTCCCTGGTAAACAAAATATACAACTTTGATAATATAACGGTAGAAAATGAGTATAGCTTACCTCATTCTACCGTTGCTAGAGTCAAATTTGGTAAAATGAGTTCAACAATAATAACCCATGCTTTGCCTGTATCCAAGTTCAAAACCAAATTGTTTGTAAAAGCTTACCGAAATTATTGGAGTCATTATCATGAAAAAAATGAATTCTATTTACTTCATCCTTTTGAAAGTATGATAAATTATTTTGGAGACAAAATAACATATAATACGATGTATAATACATTGAAACAAGATAAAGCAATTGTAGATAATATTGATAAAACAAGTTATGAAGGAATGCATGGAAAATTTAGTATAGTTTATGATATGTTTTCAAACCATTATCTTAATTTATTTACCTCTATTTTCTAATGCGTATTTATGTTATTTTTCTTTTCGATATGGGTTATAATGAAATTTTCATATATTCCACAAGACTTATTACATGTAATATTAGATTATGACGGAAGAATAAAATATAAAAATGGAAAATATGTTAATATAATACATAAAAATGATGAAAGGTATAATATTATTAAACTCGTTATAAGTAAAAAAATAGAAATATTGAAAGAAACTGAATTAAGTGGCTCCGGTTTTTATTTTGAATTTGGGTTTGACACATGTGCTAATGTAGGACTAGTTTATGATTATAATTTTAGTTATGAAAATAAATTTGAAATCTGTTATTATGATACAAGAAATAATGGATGGATACAAATTAGAACATATTTATAAATTTATCTAAATAAAATAAAAAACGGTAATATTATTATTAACCATGCAATAATACTAAAACCATTGCTACATTCAACCTTTCTCAAAGGTCAAAGATTAATGATTTGGCTCAACCTTTCTCAAAGGTTGTTTTGCTCCACTTTTTATAAAAGTGGATTAGTTTGTAATAAACCTTGGCGCAATATTCATGGTATTCAATTCTTGAAACAACAATTTACAAGCATAAGGTATTTCGAGATAAGTAAAATCCACACGATTGTCACATACTCTACAATGATGAATACGCATTTCATCATTATAGGCCGCAACTAAACCACATTTCTTACATACATGTACTGAATATTTATCAGAAGAATCATACATTCTACCCCTTGTAAACCGAGAAGCACCGTGTGAAACCATCGCATCTTTCTCCATTTCACCAAATCGAAGACCACCATCACGACTCCTGCCTTCAGCGGGTTGTCTTGTTAAATTTACCATAGGACCGATTGAACGACTATGTGCTTTATCATTGACCATATGTTTTAATCTTTGATAAAATACAGGTCCCATAAATACACTACATTCAATTTGTTCACCAGTTAAACCGTTGTGTAGCAATTCGTTACCATGTGATTCATATCCTAATTTGATCAACTCGTTACAAATATCTTTCACTTCAAATTGTCCAAAAGATGTACCATCTCCAAACAGACCTAATTCTACTAATACCTTACCTAGAACCGTCTCTTTTAACTGACCTATTGTCATACGAGATGGTATAGCATGTGGATTAATAATAATATCAGGTTTCACACCAGTAGCAGTAAAAGGCATATCTGACTCCGGAATCAAATTTCCAATAGTACCTTTTTGCCCGTGACGCGAACTGAATTTATCACCTATTCCAGGTTTTCTGATGATCCTCATTCTGACTTTGGCGAAGTTATATCCTTCACCATTTCTGTCTATATAATTTTTATCTATGTAAGTTTCTTCACACGTTCTATGAATACGACTTTGATCTTCATATTTAATTATTTTTGTATGATCATTTCTATTTTCTTTAATAGGTGTTACTTTAGCAATAATAATATCACGATTCTCTACTAACGTATTTTCAGGTATTACACCTTTGTTGTTGACTTTGTTATAATTACCAAATTTCATTCCTTTTGTTTTGCTAGGATCGGGTTTACAACGGATTTCTTCATCACCATTTATTTTTTGTTTATCTTCATCCTTTTCAGTATGATAAATAGTAGTGACAAATAATCCTCGATCTACCGAAGCCTTATTAAACAAAAGAGAATCTTCTTGATTATAACCAGTGTGAGTCATAATAGCAACAATCACATTGGTACCCGATGGTATTTTATTGAGCTGAATAATATTCATTGTTCTAGTATCTACGAGAGGTCGAGTAGGATAATTCAAAACATACGCTGTTTTATCCATTCGATTTTCGTAGTTTGTAACATAAACACCCATTGCTTGTTTACTTTGCGCACATTGGTAACAATTTCTAGGCGATTGATTGTGTTCTGGAAATGGAATACAAGAAGCCAAGACACCAAATATAGTACTTGGATGAATCTCACAATGAGTGAATTTTCGCGTTTTATCGAGTAAATCCTTTGGATACGTAGCAATCATTGAACAAGCCTGTTCGTCAGCGTCAATGTATTCAATAACGGATTCGTCAATAACCCCACTCGTCAATAACTGATCCCAATTCATTTCATTATTTTTCAATTTAGTTATCATCGATTTTGTAATTAAAATATTACCATTTTTAACGCGTAATACAGGCCTCATTAATCGTCCACTATCATTACACACACGTATTTCTTTGTTTCTACAATCAAATATGATTGAAGTGTATATATTAATAATTCCTTTGTATTTTTTCTCCTTCAAAGAAGTGTACAATTCCATGGGTTCATTTGTAATACCTACCCATGACCCATTAATGAAGACCTTTACTTTATCGAATAAATCATATGTTGTAATGTCTTCATTGTTGATGTTAATAATATTGGGTAAAATATAATCATATAATGGCATGGCGTTGGAATGTATTGTGATGTGAGTCATATAACTTAAATTTTTGACAATACCAACGGACTGTCCTTCCGGAGTATTATGGACGGCTAGACCATCTGCTAAAAGAAATCTACCACGTTTATCATGGAGTTGCCATCCTACATATGGTCCAATTCCAACTTCTACTAATTTGAATTTACTACACATAAAAGATTTACTTCTTAAAATTTGAGTTTCATTTTCTATAAACACTAATTTTTTACGTGGAAGAAGTGTTGGGATTTCACAAATTTGATGTCCTGTAATTGTTAATTCTTTGTAACTAGTAATTTTTTTATCTTCACTTTTTTCATCACTACATTGACTTTTCCCTTCTTTTAATCCACATGAAAATCCAAGAGACATCGCTAAAGTATATGCGTTTTCTATTATTCTATAGTTAGCTGGTCCTTGACAAATACGTATTTCACGTCCTTCAGCGCGAACAGAACCGTCTGTATCTATTAATCCAGCTAGCAGTCTCAATCTTGTTTCTCTATCATTGGTAAGATATTCATTTGGAATGTGTTTATTATTTATAAGATTATATTTACAAAGATACTTTTTAAGTGGCGCTTCTTCTACTTTCTTTGAAACTACACTATAATTGTATCTTTTCCCTTTTACAATCTCGGCGTCATTTTCTTGTGCCCATTTCTCCCAATAAGCAAGTGTTTCAAAATCTGTTTTATAATTTAAAGCAAAACCTGTTCCATCACTTAATCCATCACCTAGCCACATGCCAAGTAAATATGGATCCATTTCTACTTCTTTTTTTGTCCAATTTATTCCTTCTGTTTTAAACACAACGAATCTGTCTTTTGTTCTTTGATTTAAAGTCAAATATTTTTCAATAGTTATATCTATTGTGTCGTCATCGTCAACAAAACTATTTACAAATGCGGTTGCTTTTTCCAAGGAATCAAAATATTTGTTTTGAAATACTAGTTTGTCGCGATTTAAATATTCTACGATATGTGTATAATTCTTATCACTTCTATTTGATGGTCGAATCACTTTATGACCTCGTATTTTAAGTGTAAGAATATGATTATCTGTTACACGATGTTTTATAAAGTTTTTTTTATCTGGAATAACATCATACATATTCTTGAAACCTTCGCAAGTAGAACGAACACTTGTTGGATTGCCTAGATCGTCTATTAGAATATCATCAATTTTTACATCACCAGCGCGTTTGAATGTTCCATCCCACATTAAAATCATGGTTTCTGGATCAAAACATTCCGCTGGGCACAAGAAACCCCATGACGTATTATGTAGCTTGCGAGGAGGAATCAATTTCCCACTTTTGTCTGTAGGAGTCGACACTCTTCTAGCGTGACTTAAACTAGAAACATAAGTCAGCCGATTTAATACCTGCGCAACACCTACTTTGTTTGAATTCGTGTGTTTAATACCAAAATCACCGGTAGCAAGCGCGCGTTTTATACCGTTTTCTATTGTAGTCGATTTGATGATTTTACAAATATTCGTATAATTAATAATATTCTCATAATCGTCTTTTGATTTCCATGATCCAGTGTTTATTTCACGTATAATCTGTTTTTCCATATCTTTCACCAATTTATTAAAATAATTCCTGAACAAATTATTCAAAAGAGATCCCGTCAAATCAATTCTCTTGTTCAAATAAGAATCGCGGTCGTCTTGCTTGATCATTTCAAAATTGGCTTGTAATAATTTGTTTGCCATATAACCCAAGAAATAGATTTTTTCTGTACTACTATGACAATGAGGAAATACATCATTGTTTAAAATATCAATGGTAAATTCCATCTTCTTTTTAGCACCAGTTTCTCTATCCATATTAATAGGAGTATACATAGCATAACTTGTAATATATTTCACACATTCGTCTTTTGTTAAATACTTGTTCGCATCAATAATGGATGCTTGTAAAGCATATAATAGTTTAGAACTTTTATCACTGTCGATATCAAGTAAAATTTTCTCGCATATTTCTTTATCTGAAATAAATCCTAAAGCACGAAATACAATAAATAATGGAATTGGTTGTTTCACACGTGAAATTTGGACATGAATAGGATGACCAAAACTATTATTTTTTGAACTAATCATCATATTTAATTGTTTTGGTGATATACATTTCGAGTCAGGTACAGATTTCATTTCAGCAATCCAACTGTATTTGGTATTATTTTTGGAAACATTATAACAATATACTTTGTTTTCAGCGGCTCTTTCTTGACCTAACACAGTTTTTTCTGATCCATTAATAATAAAATACCCACCCGCATCAAATTTACATTCACCTGTCTGATGATTTTCAAAATGTTTATATTGGTTTAAAACACAAATATTCGATTTTAACATAATAGGTAATTTACCGATATGTATACCAGGCAATGTTTTGTAAATTATTTGAGTATTATCCAATTTTTCACCTGTTCTAATCATATATTTAATATTTACATCCACAGTCATCGACGACGCGTAAGTGAAATTGCGAAGTCTAGCTTCTTGTGGAAACATGAGTTTAATAGCACCGTTATTTTCATGAATTTGAGGTCGATATATGTTGAAATTCTCAAATGTTATGAAAACTTCAAGTGAATATTTTTTATTTACTGGATCGAAATCTTGCTCAGATACAATGTGTACTGGATTGAACATTTCTATTGTTTTTGCGATTTGATGTCCAACAAAATTATTATATGATTCTAATTGATGTCTCACTAATCTGTTTAAATGCTGTCCATTAAAATAGGATTCGATGATATTCCATGGTGTTTCGATATATTGATCATTTTCAATATTGAAAGCTTCATTCTCACTTTTAGCATTATCGTTCATTTTTAAAAGATTGTTTGACATCAATGAATGTGTATTAACTATTTCAATTTATTTTTAAATTGTTTTATATCAAAACACATTGAAATATGAATATATTTTATATATATTATTTTGTTAAAATATAAAACTAGCACTATTATTATTAGAATTGTGGAAATCAAAAATGTTGAATACTGAACAATATCTAGAAGAGGAATCGTTGAAAACACATCGTCAATCTCCATATAATATTAATAATTACAATCGTTTTTTGAAAACGATTGAAACGAAAAATAAAAGGTCAGTAGATATACCAACCATTTTACACATAAATATTGACGTAGAAATAAATAATATTGATGATTTGTTAAATTTGATTTCAAAATACAAAATTGATGACCATGTCAAATACAATATTAACATGAAATCCCTTCACGATATAAAAGACCCTCTTATTGAATTAAATAATATGATTGGAATGAAAAAATTAAAAAAAAATATTGTTGATCAAATTATTTATTTTATCCAAGGACTCAACAAAGCAACAACAAAAATAACCGATTTTATAGAAACTGAATGGATAGTTGGAGATTATATGCATACAGTAATATACGGACCTCCTGGCACTGGAAAAACCGAAATTGCGAAAATTTTAGGCAAAATATTTTCAAAATTGGGTATTTTAAAAAATGGGACTTTTAAAAAGGTCACGCGTAGTGATTTGATTGCCGGTTACGTTGGTCAAACTTCCCTGAAAACGCGAACAGTGATCAATGAAAACTTGGATGGCGTTCTTTTTATTGATGAAGCATATGCGCTTGGCAATAATGAAAAAAAAGATTCGTTTTCAAAAGAATGTATTGATACTATTTGTGAAGCTCTTAGTGATCACAAAGATAAATTAATGGTTATTATTGCTGGATATGAACATGAATTAAAAGAATGTTTTTTCAATTATAATCAGGGTCTTGAATCGCGGTTTACATGGAGATTTGAAACAGATGCGTATACCGGCGAAGATTTATATAATATTTTTGTAAAAAAAGTCAGAGAGATTGGATGGCTAATTCATGAAAATTCGGGGTTTGACGCTAGTTGGTTTGTTAAAAATGCTGAATTATTCAAAAACTACGGTAGAGATATAGAAACATTTTTAGCAAAAACTAAAATAGCGCACAGTAGGCGGGTTTTCTGTAAAGATGATTCTGAAAAAAGAAAATTGGTATTATTAGACTTGGAAAATGGGTTAGAAAGTTATTTATTAAATAGTGATATTCAGAATAAAAAAGAAAAGGATTTTTTCGAAAAAGAACTACAATATTCCATTTATTGTTGATTCTGTTTAGCAATAATTGTGTTGGTTGTGTTGGTTGTGTTTGTTGATAATTAGTTGTTTTATTATAATACTTTTAGTTAGATATTATAATAAAAATAAAATGTCAAATAAAACAATTGAAATTAATCCAGCCGCTTTTTCAGTTGGTGGGTTTTCAAAAAATAAAACCAAAAAAAATAGGCCGAGTAAAAATATTACGCCTTTAATTTCACCCAATGTTCTTAAAAATAAATTACTTAAACGTATTAAAGAACATAAAAATTTAGAAAATAAAATTAGTAATAACTTACAAAAAGATGTCGCGGATGTCACGGATATAAAGGACATGAGAAAACAAGAAGAATCACATGGTGGCAAAAATATCGATATATCAGAATACACTGATGAATTCAATGAATCGATTAATTATTTAAAAACCTTGTCAAAACAAAAGAAATTAAATGATGAGAAAATGATTTACGAGAGAAACAAGGAGAAACGGCGCGAAGAATTACAAAAACAAACATTGAAAAACCATTCATCCTTACATGAAAATTTTGTTTTTAATGAACTTCCAGATGAATTGAAAGAACCAATTATTCATATTTCTAATAATACGGCACCTGTTCAAATAAAATACAATGTTGATACTGCTTTACCATATGGCAATTTAAAGGGGGGTGTAAAACCTACAATGCGTACCTGGAATAAGACACAAAAGACTACAATTCTACCTATGAACACGAATACAAATACCAATAAACAAGTCATTCATAACATTAGTGAGACAACAGAAAGAGAGAATAAATTGAATATTTTGAAAGAAAAAATTAAACAAAAACAAATTCTTGAGCGTCTTAACGTTGAAGCTAAGGTGAATCAGGTGAATCAGGTGAATCAGGTGAATCAGGAAAAAGATTTTCATGAAGTTAATATCAATAGCAACAATAATAGTGATATTCAAACAACAAAAGAAGAAATTGAAAGAGCAGGAGCAAATGATAAGCATCCAATAAGTAATAATAACTTTATAAAGCAAATTCATAAAAAGACAATTCGTAGAAAATATACGCTTGGTAAGTCAAAAATAAAGAAAAAGGTAGGCATTTTATTAAAAGACAGGAATACTAGAAAAAAAATTATATTAGCTCAAAAAGAATTAAAGCAACACTCCATTGGTGATATTAAAAAATATTTAAGACAGCATAATTTAATTAAAATTGGAAGTAATGCTCCAAATGATGTTTTAAGGAAAATATATGAATCATCTATATTGGCTGGGGAAATAACTAATAATAGCAAAGATATATTGCTACACAATTTTATGAAAACGGATGATATCTAATAAAACGCGTATTTTTTTCTATTGTATATATAAATGTGCGGACCAACCGAATTACACACAGCCCTACAGAAGTTTTCGTTTATAGTACCTTCTGCTAATGTATGTTATACTGAATCAAAAAAATATGTTAAAATATACGAGCTCCATGAAAAAGATCTCATTGATTTAGAAAAAGTTTTGAGGGGTCTTTCAAATCCTGTAACAATTATATCAATTTCAGTCAAGTATACAACTTCTAATGGAAAAGTATATCATGAAGAATTATCACATTTAACAGCAACAATTAACGCTAGAAATAGAGGTTACTTGAAAAAAAATAAACCTCTTGATTATTTTACTAGCCTTGTTAATGATACAGATTCATGGACTCAAACAAAATCTGATTTAGCAGATGATAATAGTACATCACACGGTTCTTACAAAAATTATGCTATAACTTTAGAAGATCCGGAAATTGTTGTGGGTTCAAATAATTGTACAGAACGCGACAATTCTGCTTATAGTGCCGGAAAAGGATTAGGTGAAGCATCAACTACCGGTTGTGTAGGTGATCCAAAACTTGTTGTATAATGTATAAAATAAAAAAATTTAGGATAAATAATATGTAAATATAGTATGGAAACTACAAACAATAAATTAACATCATACCAAAACGTTTTTTTTAATAATTTATCAAATTTTTTAGACACCAAATTATATTTTTTTGGTAGTGTTCAACGATTCGATTATTTCCCGAATTCAAGTGATATTGACGTTACCATTTTTACTGAAAATAAAAATAGTACTATCATCAAGTTGCTTCATTTTTTAGGGATGGATAGATCAAATGTGAGAGAAGTTGTCTGGAATATTAACCACAATACTTTGATCAAGGGAAATAAACTAAAATATAAAGATATTGATCATAATTTATATATTGAATTCTCTATTTATAATGAAAAATACAAAGAAATTGTATTAAATGACCATAATTCCAAAAAAACATTGCCATTTTATGCTACATTTTTATTGCTTATTTTGAAATTTTTTTATTATAAAATGAAATTTCTTTCAAAAGATGTGTATATTAAATCAAAACGATTTATTTTGAATACATTGGTTGTTACAAAAAGAGAATCCCAATTTGTAATGGTATAACTAGAATGGTTATAAGTGTAATAAATTATATTACACCTTTTCTCATTTAAAATGGGCGTTTTAAATGAGAAAAGGTTTAAAGCTTATTATTTAATATAATTAATAAAGATATCTTATGGCTCTTATCAAAGAGTATTTTGAATTAACTAATAAATATATCAATGAATATGGCGAAAATACCATTTTGTTAATGCAAGTGGGAAGTTTTTATGAATGTTATGGAAAAAAATACAAGGATGAAAGAGATGATAAACAGAAAGATAATCGTATATTTGGAAGCAAAATAATGGATTTCTCTCAAATATGTGATCTTAATGTGGTAAACAAAAATACATGCGTAGGTGAAGAAGGCGTTGTCATGGCCGGATTCAAGGTCGAATTTATAGAAAAATATTTGCGCAAAATTCAAGAAGCAGGATACACTACAATTGTTTATAAACAAGATGAATCCGCTAAAAATACGACACGTTCTTTGGAAGGAATCTATTCTCCAGGAACCTATTTTTCGACAGATTCTAGTATTTTAACGAATAATTTAACATGTATATGGATTGAAATGATCAATAATAAATTTACAAAAGGTAAGGTTGTCATTGTCGGTATGTCAAATATTGATATATTTACGGGTAAAACCAATATATTTGAATACAAAGAAAATTATATCCATAGTCCGACTACTTTTGATGAATTAGAACGCTTCATATCGATTTATAATCCAAGCGAAGTAATTATGATATCCAACTTACTTGAAAGCGAAACGAAAGATGTTATTAATTTTATTAATTTAAAAACAAACTCAATACATGTTTTGAACAACAATATCGACAACAATAACAACCACATCAATGTATCTGGTGAAACTAGTCTACAAAATAAGCAATCTGATATGATAAAACGTGTTAAAAATTGTGAAAAGCAGATTTATCAAAAAGAATTATTACAAAAATTTTTCAAGATATATGATTTTGATTCATTTTTTCAGAATTTTTATAATAACACGATAGCAACTCAATCATTCTGTTTTTTGTTGGATTTTGTTTATCAGCATAATCCATATTTAATCCATAAAATAAGCGAACCTTCTTTTGATAATTTTTCGGATCGATTGGTGTTAGCAAATCATTCATTAAAACAGTTGAATATTATTGACGATAGCAATTACAAAGGGAATTATTCATCGGTTTTAAAAATGTTAAATTGCTGTTTAACACCTATGGGAAGGAGGTACTTTGATTATAAATTTTTGAATCCGACTACCAATGTAGAATATTTAAAAAATGAATACGATATACTTGAGCATTTTTTGAATCATTTTGATAAATACAGTATTGTGTTAAAGCAACAATTAAAGGAAATCAAAGATATTTCAAAGTGGGAACGACAAATTTTTATTAAAAAAATAACACCAAAATCCTTTTATAATTTACATAAAAATATTAAAATTGTCAAAAATATTTTTAAATTTATTGAAGAAGACTCTTTTATTATGAAATATTTATTCCATTTTGATAAAACTAGCAATGGATTCGTAAAAATGGAACAAACATGCGATCGATTATCGGGATTTATCGAAAAACATTTGAATTTAGAAGCAGCTAAAGATATAGATCAACTAGAACAATTCAATCAAAATTTTGTGAATCATGGTATCAATGATGTTTTGGATAAAAAAACAGAATTAATGAAAGATTCGGAAAATAAATTGGAGTGTGTGCGCGTATATTTAAATACCCTTATCAAAAACAAGGAAAAACCGGGTGCGAATAGCACAGCAACAACCGAATACGTGAAAATACATGAAACTGAAAAAAATAATTATAGTTTATTGACTACAACTCGTAGGTGTAAATTATTAGAGGATGCTCTAACCATTGAATCTCAAACGAATCAATTGACGTTTTATTCTTCTGTGACAAATAAAGCAAAAGTGTTCGATTTTATTACTAGGAAAAAATGTTTCGAATATTCAAAACAAAGTACTGCTAATATTTATATTGGTGATGATCAGATTAACTCAATCTGTAAAACAATAAATTTAAGCAAGTTAGAAATGAGAGGTTTGATTTCTCTCACCTTCAACAAATTCGTAGATGAATTTGGAGAACAATTTCAAAAGGATATTGAATGTATAATCCATTTTGTTACATTGATCGATCTTATCTACACAAAATCATTCATTAGTAAAAAATACAATTATTGTAAGCCAAATATTGTGAGTCATAACAATGTCACAACAAAATCCTTTGTTGAAGCCAAAAATTTACGCCATTGTTTAATTGAACATTTACAAACAAATGAATATTATGTAACAAACGACGTCATATTAGGCAACGGTGAAACGGATGGTATACTTTTGTACGGTACAAACGCTGTAGGAAAAACGAGTTTGATTCGAGCCCTTGGAATTAGTATTATTATGGCGCAATCCGGGTTTTATGTACCATGTAGTGAATTCAATTTTATACCATATAAATACATTTTTACACGTATTCTAGGGAATGATAATATTTTTAAAGGGTTATCTACATTTGCGGTAGAAATGTCGGAATTGCGTACAATATTGCGATCAGCAAATGAAAATAGTATTGTTTTGGGCGATGAACTTTGCTCCGGAACGGAAATCTCATCGGCTATAAGTATTTTTGTTTCGGGTATTCAAAAATTGTCATCATTTAAGAGCAGTTATATTTTTGCTACGCATTTACACGAAATTGTGAATTATGAAGAAATTACGAGTATAACCAATTTAAAATTAAAACACATGGAAGTTATTTATGATAAAGAAAATGATTGCTTAGTATATGATCGTAAATTGAAAGATGGACCAGGAAATTGTATGTATGGATTAGAAGTATGTAAATCATTGAGTTTACCGACCGATTTTTTAGAGAATGCGTATAATATTCGTATGAAATACAATAGAGAATCAGGAAGTATACTTTCTCTCAAACAAAGTCATTTTAACTCCAAAAAAATAATGGGAATTTGCGAGAAATGCGAAAAAAACGCGGGGACAGAAGTTCATCATTTGCAACATCAATCCGAAGCAGATGATAACGGGTTTATAAATAATAACGGTTATAAAATACACAAGAATAATCCAGCTAATTTGTTGACATTATGTGAAAAATGCCATAATGAATTCCATCAAAATGAATTCCATAAGGATCACGACAAAACAAAAGTGAAACAAAAAAGACAATATAAAAAAGTGAAAACTTCTGCGGGAGTCAAATTACAAGAATTGTAGAAATAACATTTTTTATACTCTTTCTAAAAAAATTGATTTATTATTATAAATCAAAAATCAATTCATATTATCAGTATGAAACAAAACAATAAAATCGCGCTGTTTTTAGCATTATTATTGATTCCGACTTCAGTATTCTCATATGTACCTTTATTATCAATCACGAAATTATCAAAAAAAATATCATTGTCAAATGATGATTTATTTGCTGATACAACTAGTAATACTGCTTCACGATTCAGGGACGAAGCAGCGAAATTACGTAAGGAAGCAGCTGAATTAGAAATAGCACTAAGAGAAGAAGCAAGAAGTAAAGGTGTTCCTGAAGAAATGATAAATAAACTTATACCAATAACAGTATCAAAATTAACTACAAATAAAAAAGAAAAAAACCATAAAGGACTACTAGCAAAGGATATTAGAAATAAACTAGGTTTTTTAACTAGTGGAGATGCTATTCGTATTACATCTGAATTAGACAGACTAAAAGAAAATAATATAATAACAAAATGGAATTCTAAAAATTTAATAGAACCTTATTTTGACATCAATAACTACCAATTAAAAGCGAAAACTAATATTGATCCAGTAAATCTTAAACTGGATGACGTTGGGTTTGTTTATCAAAATGTTTTCATAGTAGCAATTGTCATAGGTAGTGTATGTGGTTTAAGTGCGAATTTCATTGGTGGTCAAATTGGTTTCTTATTTGGTTATATATCCGCTTTATTTCCAATTATACTAGTAGGTATTGGAAGTATAGCTCCAGGAATTATCGGTGAAGTTTTATACAATTTCAAATTAACTATAAATGAAGAAACTAAGAAAAGACATGTTAGAAAAAACGCAGGAAAATTTTTAGCAGGATATGTAGCCGGTTTACCTGTTGCTAGATTTAATCAAGGAGAGCCAAGTAATACAGTAGAGTTTTTCCAATTAAGACCATTTGGTAAAAGTATAATTGAAGATAATTTAATGTTCGCAAAAAGTAAATTTACACAGAATGATATAGCAAGAATTTCAATAGTTTGTCTCGCAAGCTCGGTTGCTGAATGTATTGAATTTGGTATAGCGAGTGGAACTAATCCTGGCGATGTTTCTTTGCTGAATGAACTAATGAATTCGATTGAACCTCCTATTAAACCAGAACAGGCTCAAAATCATATTCGTTGGTCAGCCATTACCGCATGGGAAATTTTGGATCAATACAAGGAAGAATATCAAAGATTAGTTATAGCATTTGAAAAAGGCCAATCAATGGAAGAATGTATTTCCATTATCGAAGGAGAAGGAGATCTATAAAACAGTTTCCATAACAGCAAATCCAGTAAAATCAGTAAAAACAGTAAAATCAGTAAAATCATTTATAATTTAGGAAAGCTGCCTTGTAATAACATACCACACTGTCCATCCCCATTGTTAAAGTCACTACCTAACCCTAATTTAATATATCCACCATCACCCCATGAAACACCCCAAGAATTTTTTACCAAATAATAATCTGTACCATATCCTACTAATAAAACTCCGTGATCTAATTTAGTACCACATACACCAGTAAAAATACCGGATTTATATAATTGAAATTCGCGTTGATCTGCTTCAATAGCAATCGAAACTGGTTGTTGTGTAAGTGCTGTCATCATAGCAATATCAGAACTAGGTTCAACATCAACGAAACTAACGATTTTACTATTTTCAACAACATTGCATGTTTTTTGACAAGTCCCACCTGTTTTAGTTTCACCAGAAACATAAGGATAATCAGCTTCAGAACACAATCCACCATTTTTCTCAATCCAAGCAAAAGCGCGATCCATCAAGCCACCATTACAACCCATATCGCGACCACCATTCTTGAAATTATCACAATCAACTAATTGTTGCTCAGAAAATATTTCAGTGTTTCCATTTTTGATGAAAAAAGCACCTTCAAGAGCACCTGTAGTGGAAAAACTCCAACAAGATCCGCATTGCCCCTGGTCTTTCACTTCAGTTACAGCTCCATTTTCAACCCAATTTATTTTTTCTGGCAATGAATACAAAGAAGTATCATAAATAGCCTTTTCGAAACTACGATTACTTGAAATTCCAGAATATTCTCCAGAATATCCTAAATATTTGCGGAAATCTTCATCATCCATACCAGAAAATTGGTTATGACCAAGATCATAAGTCAAATTCTTACCATTGATTTCTTCTATAAATTTATCATTTGATAACCATTTTTGATAAATATTATCGAAGTGTTCGTCATTTCTAAATTCTATGTTAAAATCACGTACCCAATCAATAAAACGGTTCATGAATGAAGATTCAATTGATGAAAATAAAAATAAGGTGAACACAGTGTAAAACAGATGATTCATTTATCTATGTTTATGTATTATATAGTTGTTATTATTATTTTATATCAAATTTTCGTTTTATATTTTATTTATTACCAAACAATAGTTTATCAATTGTGGTTTCAACACAAAATAAACGATGTAAAATAATGCCTAATAAAAATAACCATAACAAAACATAAACAAATTTATATGTTGGCATAAATAGATGAATTATGTAGGCACCTAATATGGTCAATAATACATCTACTATTGATATATTAAATATTTTATACGAATGTATGCCTTCATTGACCTTTCCTAGAATATTTTTGTATTTACACAACGACAATGTGAATGGCATTTATAAATATATAAGTTATATATTATATAAGTTATATAAATTTTTATTATATTCGTTCCTCTAATGACGTCTACTACTACGTTTGTGTTGCTTCTTTTTTGAACTAATCATATGAATTCCCTTTTTGACTCCTTTAACTCCTAAATTCAATCCAGAAAGGACACTGTTATATAATCCTCCTAAACCTTTTTCAATAACTGGAGTTGCTTTAATAGCAGTGGTTCCAACTTTTTTTAAGCCAGATTTAACAATTGGGATTGCTCTGTAGGTTGTATTCTTTATTTTTTTAAATAAAGAACGTTTTGCTGTTTTATGGCGGCGACCGTGATGGATTTTACGCGATTTGGTTGTCATTTTGCTATTTTGTTTATAAACTATATAAATAAAAAAAATTGATTTATTCTATATAAAATTATATAAGAATAATTTATTTATAATTTATATAATACAATGATTATTCCTATAAAATGCTTTACATGTGGTATGGTTTTAGCCGATAAATATAGATTTTACACGGAAGAAGTGCGTAAAAGAAAATTAGCTAAATCAATGGACGTCGAAAAAGTAATTTATTTAACAAAAGAATTTCACGATAAGACGCCTGAAGGAGAAGTTTTAGATGAATTAAATATGACTAAAATGTGTTGTCGTCGGCATTTTCTAACTCACGTTGACATTGAGTAATTCTTCCAATGTTGTAAATAAAAAATATATGTATTATATATATATATTTAACCATAAATGAAATATAATTTAAAGCAAAGTAAAAAAAATAGAAATTCTAAAGAACTTGGAAAATCGCGCAAACATTTTTTTTATAAAATGAAAGGTTGCTCGAAAAAAATGCGTAGTCGCCACCACAGTAAAAAAATCCACGGTGGCAAAGGAGATACAAATGTATTAGGTGCTGACTTTAATTTAGCTTATCCATACAATGGACCAGTGCTTCCTAATCCTGCTTTAGCATATCAAGGAAAAGGCGGATATAAATGCCCAGATGGTTTAGCTCAATCTGACTCTCGCATACCTTTCCCATTAACATCTAACGTTAATGGTGTGAATCCTTTATATCCAAACACGGGTCCAATACCAAATGGTCTAACTGTTTTTAATTCTGCTCAATTTCAGCGTGGTGGAAATTGTGGATGTAGTGGTGGCTTAAATACTGCAATGTCTGGGGGTGTGCGTAATCATGTTAACAAACATCGTTTGGGATGTAAATGTAGTATGTGTAAAATGACGAATATGAACGGTGGGGGAGGTTGTAGTACGAGTAACAATGGTATTCCGTATCCAAATGGTTTAGTTGGTGAGCGTTATTTAAATCCAAGTAATTTACCAGGCGCAAATGGAATTCCTGGTGGTGCTAATTATTATTCATTGAATACCTACAATAATGACGTCTCAAGACAGATGATCGACGTAGGCGCTAATCCGCCTTTTTTAGGATACAGAGGTGGTAAAAGACAAGGTTCTAAACAAACAAGAAGACAACGAGGGGGCACTTTTTCTAATTTTTTAGGTCAAGATCTTATTAATTTAGGTAGACAATTCACATATGGCATTGGAAGCGCTTACAATTCATTAAATGGATATCCTGCTCCTACAAACCCTTTACCATGGAAAGGACAATTACCAGACACAGCGTCTTTATCAACCGTCAAAAATATATAAATGTGTAAAACATACAAAACATACAAAACATACAAATAAAATATTCATTTATTATAAGAAAACTAATTAATGAATAAAAAAGATAAAAAAGATAAAAAAGAAAAGAAAATAAATGGATTTAGTGTGAATAAAAACGGTTGGAAATACGTATTGATAAAAGGCAAACCATATGAAAGAGGTTATGCTTATGGGTATTTATGTGCGAAAGATTTCATAGAAGTTCAACAAATGCTCCATTTTTTCATGTTTGAATCTTATGGAAAACAATGGGACTATTTCATTGAAAAAATTAATGAAGATTTCAAAGAAATGACGAAAAAAGATTTTCCTGAATTGTACGAAGAAATGGAAGGGATCGCAAAAGGTTGTATTGATAATGGGTGCCGTACTAGCATCGATGAAATCATAGCATGGAATTTTTATATGTCGATTCCTTATTGGTATCCGTCTTTTGTAGAAAACGACGAAAACTACGGAGACGACGATACGAAACAATCAGGTGTATTAGCTGGACCAAGAGAAGGTGGTGCTAAAGATAGATGTAGCGCTTTTATTGCTGTAGGAAAGGATTGGACGGAAGACGGAAATATTGTGGTAGCTCATAATTCATTTTGTGATTTTATCGATGGACAATTCTCCAATATTGTTTTGGATGTGATTCCAGATAAAGGACACCGTATTATTATGCAAACAAGCCCATGTTGGATATGGAGCGGGACGGATTTTTTTGTTACTTCACGAGGAATTATTGGCACTGAGACAACCATAGGAGGTTTTCTTCCTTATGAAAAAAAATATCCGATTGGTTACCGCATCCGAAAAGCAATGTCTTACGGGAATTCATTGGATGATTACGTTCGAATTTTATTAGAAGGTAATTCGGGAGATTACGCGAATTCATGGTTATTTGGTGATATCAATTCCAATGAAATTCTTCGTTTAGAACTAGGATTGAAATATCACAATGTCGAACGAACCAAAAACGGGTATTTTATTGGATTTAACGCAGCTTATAGCCCAGAAATAAGAAATTTAGAATGTATTAACTCCGGGTTTTATGATATTCGTAGACACCAAGGTGCGCGACATGTAAGATTAAGCGAACTTATGGATGAAAACAAAGGTAAGTTGAATGTAAATATAGCTAAGAAAATAATAGCCGATCATTATGATGTCTATTTAGGGAAAGAAAACAAATGTTCAAGGACAGTTTGTTCCCATTATGATTTGGATGCGAGAGAATACATGTCTGCTAGTGGGAGACCATTACCCTACGCGCCACATGGAGCGATAGATGGTTTTGTTTGCGATTCTAAAATGGCGAGAGAAATGACAATTTGTGGTCGATTTGGAAATTCATGTGGCACTCCATTTATTACAAAAGATTTCATCAAAAAACATAGACAATATGAAATGTTTGGTCCTTATTTGAAGGATCGTCCTCATCAAGAATGGTGTGAATTATCTCAACGTCTTTTGAATAAAAAAAGATACACTAGAAAATCATCCAAAAAAATCAAGGGTGGTAAACGAAACACTAAAAAAAATTTTGGATATTCTCAAAAAAATTAAAATTACGTACATTTTCTTCATTATAAGTCGCCTTGTAATATCGTAAAGGGTCTTTTACAATATTTGTTAACAGTTCTATATCATGCTTTAATTCACCTTTTAAATGAATAACATTATTAGCATAATTATCAATATTTTTTGCTCCCAAATAAATCGGTACGCAATTATGATACAAAGAATCTAGTATTTTTTCGGATATGTAATCATTACTTTGAAAATTTTCGATACAAATTGAAAACATATATTTCTCATAAGGTAAATTATCAATGTTAAATGGGCCTTTAATATTGTTATTATTATTTACATGGTTCAAAAAATTATTTGCTCCTCTACCATATATATGAATTGGTAAATTATTGTTTAATATTTCATTTGTCAAATCGTGGCGATATTTATGTCCTGGAGCGAATACCTTTTCACTCAAAACAATACTCATTGTATATATTTTTTCATTAAACGAAATAGAACGGTGTGGATTATTGTGCCACATAAAAGCATAATGCTCTATAAATAATTCAGGTAACCCATCGGATTTTCCGATTAAATATTTTCCAATATGTTTTTTAGCGTAATTGATAAATTCCTGATTTAGATTTAATAATTCACGTGGTTCAAAAGCAAGACCAACAACATTTTCTTTTGGGATAGTTAAATAAGGAGTTGCTTTATTCATAATAATAGCATGTGTATAATCTTCACCATTTGTGATAAAAAAGTCTTTGTCTTCTCCATAAGAATCACAATTTTTTGAATTGAAAACCTTTTCAAAATTTGTTTTACATGCTTCACTACTACAAAAATCACAAAAAATTTTGATTTTATACATTTAAAATAATGTAAATAAAAGTATTTATATTATTTTTGTTTGTATATGTAATTGTTTTCATTCATCTTTTACATCCAATTAATTAGCTGTGATATTCATTCTATTTAGGTCGTTTTACTAATTCATGCGGTAGACCCATTCAATGCGAAAGATTTTATAAAAAAACACCGACAATGTGAAATGATTGGTCCTTATTTGAAGGATCGTCATCATGAAGAATGGTGTGAGTTATCACATAAGTTATTGAAGAAAATTGATAATAAACATTTATCAAAAGTTTCAAAAATAGACATAGAGTCAACCCTAAAAAGATCAACATTCATCAAAACATGAAGAATCTAGTAAATTTCTAAGTTTGTGATGTCTTTGAATATCTTTCATAGGATGATACAAATTGGTTATTTTAATATCATGATCCAAAAATTCACTAAGATACGTAATAGTTTTCATTTCATTCAAAGGTTGTTCATGTATTTTCAATTTGTAATGTTTTGCGATAGTAGGAAAAAATGCTTCCAAGTAAAACATAGATTTGAATTTTGTAACATAATCATTTATAGCTTCCAACATTTGTTTTGTAAATCTTACTGCGCACATCATTCCACAATAATATGGCTTCTCTATTCTAATATTGGGTATAATTTTTTGCCATGCCCACTCATTGTATTTACCTTCAGAAAATACTGTATTTGATATTATATCAATATCTATGTTATTATTGTCTATTCTTTTTAATGTTTTTTCATGAGGAATAAAAACATCGTCTTCGACAATCCAGCAGAAACGATGGTTGTTCCTTTCTTGATACATTTTATACACTGCTTTATCCCAACCCGTTACATTTTTATACGCTGCTTTATCGCAATCAGTTACATTTCTATAAACTGTCCACAAACTTATATTTTGAAATCCAGAGTTTTCACATAAAGAATTCGGTATTTGTACAAAATTACAATTTGGATACATTAATTTAGAGTAAGAAACATCAAAATCATTGTCATCAACAATAATATAAACATCATAATTTGTAAATTTATTGTAAAATTGTAATAATCCTGTATTAGGTATAAGCGTAATTACACATATAGCGTCTTTCATTGTAATTTATTAATGTAATTAATAATTATATAAGTATTTTATATAAATATAAATTTATATTTTTATGGTAAAGAAGCCAAACTAGAAAAACTAGGTACTGTATAAGTTACAGTAACTGCTTTTAGTTGATCAGCCATATCACTAATATTGCCATATTGTCATTGTATTATTTTTAAAGTTTTGAGCTATATTAGTATACATTATAGCTAGAAAAAACGCACAAACTAGAGAAGATAAAAACCTAAATAAAACAAAGGTATAAAAATATAATTATTTATATTTATATAAAATAAACATATGGACAAAATATCATGGAAAATTATTGACACTTATTTTAACGACAATCCGAATAATTTAGTCGCACATCATTTAGAATCCTACAATGATTTTTTCAACAATGGAATTAACCGCATTTTTCGAGAAAACAATCCAATACGATTCATAGAGAGAGAAGACGAATCAAAATCTTCGAGCCAAAGAAACGAATGTCTATTATATTTAGGAGGGAAAGACGGTTCGAAAATATATTTTGGCAAACCCATTATATATGATGACAACTATGCTCATTACATGTATCCAAATGACGCTCGGTTGAGAAATATGACTTATGGAATCACTATCCATTATGACGTAGATGTTGATTTTATTTATTATAAAGGCGCAGAAAAAATAGAACATTCGATTACATTAGACAAAATTTACCTTGGTCGTTTTCCGATCATGTTACAATCCGATTTGTGTATTTTAAAATCCTTAAATAAAAATGTTCGTTTCAATATGGGAGAATGTAAAAATGATTATGGTGGCTATTTTATCATTGATGGAAAAGAAAAAGCAATCATTCCTCAAGAAAAATTCGCAGACAATATGCTTTATATCAAAAAAAATAGTGATGACGATATATATAGTTTTTCAGCAGAAATCAGATCCGTCTCAGAAGATGCGTCAAAACCGATTCGCACAACTGCTATAAAAATAGTTGCGCCGTCTCCATCTCTAACGAACAATCAAATTGTTGTTACTGTCCCCAACGTGAGAAAACCGGTCCCACTTTTTATTTTAATGAGAGCTTTAGGCGTATTATCAGATAAAGATATTATTAAGACGTGTATTTTGGATTTAGAGAAAAATAAAACCTACATTGATCTTTTTATTCCTTCTATTCATGATGCTAATAAAATATTTAATCAAGAAACCGCATTGAAATATATAGCTTCATTTACAAAGAGAGGTACTGTTTCAAGTGTCATTGAAATATTATCCGATTTTTTTTTACCACATATAGGTGAAATCAATTTTCTAGACAAAGCTTTTTTTATAGGTTATATGGTTCATAAATTGTTAAAAGTATATACGTTACAAGAGAAACCAACTGATCGCGACAATTTTACATTCAAACGAGTTGAACTGACAGGTTCTCTCATTTATGATTTATTTCGCGAGTATTATTTAATACAGAAAAGAAACATCTTTAAAAAAATAGATGAAGAATATTATTATCACAAAGGAGAATATAAAAAGAGTGACGATTCTGCTATTGGCATCGCGTCTAGTACTACAAACAAGAAAGAAATCAATAAATATCAAGATGGAGACAATTTTATTGGACTTATTGAAACTAATTTTAAGAACTTTTTTAAGGACAGAGATGTTGAAGCTGGTTTTAGAAAAGCATTTAAAGGAAATTGGGGGTCAGAAACACATACAAAACGTTTAGGTGTTGTTCAAGATGTAAATCGATTGAGTTATTATACGTTTATTTCACATTTGAGAAAAATTAACTTGCCATTGGATGCTAGTGCTAAAGTAGTCGGTCCTCGTTTATTAAATAGTTCACAATGGGGTGTAATAGATCCAATTGACACACCCGACGGAGGCAATATAGGCTTACATAAACATATATCAATTTCTACACATATCACAAGTGGTTCATCATCGATTCCTATCATAAAATGGTTAAGAAATAATACGCCTCTTAAATTGATTTTAGAATGTGATACAGAATATTTGGCGAATGCTACTAAAATATTCGTGAATGGTAATTGGATCGGTGTCATTGATAACCCTATAACAACTAAAAATAGAAACGAATTGGGGTTTGTTGAAATATTCAAATTATTCAGAAGAAACGGCATTATTCCAGTTTTCACCAGTATTTCATTCAATTATCAACAAAATGAAATATATATTTATACGGATGCTGGTAGATTGTCTCGGCCTATTTATTATATTGATAAGTATAGTGGTGATGGAGACGCCGTCGTAAATAAAAGTTATGATAGAAAATTCGTTATTGAAATGATAAAAGAAGGAAAAATTACATGGCAGCAGCTTGTATCTGGATTTAAAACGAAAGATGATGTGGCTTTTTCTTTTAAGATGAATAAAGTGTATGAAATAAATGAATTATATGGTGATCTACAATGGGATAATGTTGTAAAACAAAAGGGTAGTGGACCATTATACAATGAACTTATGAAAAATAAAGCGGTATTGGATTATTTAGATACATCAGAAGAAGAATCTGCTTTAATCGCAACTTATGATGAAGATGTAAAAAAGAATAAATTTTTAACACACGTAGAAATTGATCCATCTCTTATTTTAGGTGTAATGGGTAATTTAATCATTTATCCAGAACACAATCCAGTTACACGTAATTCATTTTCATGTGGTCAAAGTAAACAAGCTGTTTCAATGTATCATACCAACTATCAAATGCGTATTGATAAAATGGGTGTTGTCTTAAACTATGGTCAGATCCCTTTGATAAAATCTAGATATTTGGAATACATTAACAACGAAGAAATTCCATATGGTGTAAATGCTATTGTGGCTATTATGGCTTATACCGGTTACAACGTAGAAGATGCTATCTTAATTAACGAAGGTGCTATACAACGAGGTATGTTTAGAACCACTTATTATTCGATGTATGAAGCGCGAGAAGAAAGTTCCAAAGTTTCTGGGATGATTAACTCGAAATTTGCTAATATTGAAAAAAGTAATGTTGTTAAAATTAAACCAGGGTATGATTATAGTTTATTAGATGATTATGGCATGATACGTGAAAATACCCCATTAAATGATAAGGTTGTCTTGATAGGAAAAATCATTTCCGACTTGGAAAACAAAGATAGATTCGTCGATGATTCCGTTAAACCTAAAAAAGGACAATTGGGATTCGTCGATAAATCTTTCATTACACAAGGAGAAGAAGGGTTCAATATTGCTAAAGTTAGAATCCGAGAAGAGAGAATACCTGCTATTGGCGATAAGATGGCTTCCAGAGCAGGGCAAAAAGGGACACTGGGTCTTATTATACCGGAGGAAGATATGCCATTTACCGCGGACGGGATTCGTCCTGACCTTATTATTAATCCACACGCTATTCCATCTCGTATGACAATTGGACAAATTGTAGAATCCCTTTTTGGTAAAGTTTGTAGTAGTTACGGAACTTTTGGCGATTGTACTGCATTTCAAATGAAAGGATCGAATTATTCAACATATGCGCCGCTGTTGGTGAAAGCTGGATTTAATTGTACTGGAAACCAAATATTGTACAATGGAATGAATGGTGAGCAAATACAAAGTGATATATATATTGGTCCTACTTATTATATGCGTTTAAAACATATGGTAAAAGACAAGATTAATTATCGTGCTACTGGTCCTAGAACAAATTTGACGAGACAGTCGGTTCAAGGAAGAGCAAATGATGGTGGTTTGAGAATTGGTGAAATGGAACGGGACGGTGTTTTAGGTCACGGTATGTCCTATTTCTTGAATGAATCTTTTTTGGTAAGAGGGGACGAATATTACATTGCTGTATGTAATAAAACTGGTGCGATTGCTATTTATAATGAAGCGAAAAATTTGTTTTTGAGTCCTTTTGCGGATGGTCCTATTAATTTTCACACTAATCCAGATGGTTCTTTGAATGTTAAAAACATATCCAAATTCGGACGTTCTTTTAGTTTATTGAGAATCCCATATTCTTTTAAATTATTGATTCAAGAATTACAAGCAATGAATATTCAAATGAGGATTATTACAGATGAAAATATTGACAAAATAATGAATTTATCATATTCAAATAATATCGGAAAATTGTTACATTCCGACGCATCTGATGATTTAAATACAAATATTAACAAAGCCAAGGTAGAAATTAAACATATTTTAACAAAATATCAAAAGCAAGAATATCATAAACAAAAAGCAGAGAGAATAGAAGCAACTCCAGAAGAATTAGAACAAGAGCAACAACAAACAGTCGGACCAATGACTCCTTCGGACAGTCCTGACTTTGAAGAACAACAACAACAACCAGTCGGTCCAGTCGGACCAATGACTCCTTCGGACAGTCCTCCTTTTAGTCCTGACTTTGAAGAGCAACAACAACAGCAACAACAGGAACAACCAAGCGGACCAATGACTCCTTCGGACAGTCCTCCTTTTAGTCCTGACTTTGAAGAACAACAACAACAAGAACCAGGTGGACCAGTCGGACCAATCGGACCAATGACTCCTTCGGACAGTCCTCCTTTTATTCCTGACTTTGAAGAACAACAACAACAAGAACCAGGTGGATCAGTCGGACCAATCGGACCAATGACTCCTCCAGAGTCTTCCTCTATCTTTGAAGTAGAAGATTTAAATAAAGATACAACAACGAAAGCCAATATTGATAACTTGGGAAATACAAATGAAATCAATGAAACAGGTGAAAACAAACAATCAGAAATTAAAAAAATCACTTTATAAAAAAATTGAAATTAGTAAAGTAAATTAATATAAATAATAATTTATATTAATAAAATATGACAACTCATAGTTTAAGTAGTTTAACATCTTCCATTTATAAATCAAGGCAAAATATATTGGAATTAATGGAAAAACAAGGGTATAATATAGACGATTATTCCAATTTTAGTATAAATGAAGTGAATTCTATGAAACAAAATAATCAGTTGGATATGCTTCTTGAAAAAAAAGAAGAAGATCCTACCAGTAAACGAAAACAAAAAATATATATTAGTTATTATTTAACAAAGATGATAAGACCCGCAAATATTCAAGAAATGATTGATGATTTGTTTAATTTAGAAGAAGTTATTACAAAAGATGATACTCTTTTCATTATTATTAAAGATGAAATGAATGATACAATTATAAGCGAATTGAAACAAATATGGGAAAGAGACGGTATTTTCATTGTAATCGAAAATATAAAACGTCTTCAATTCAATATTTTAAAACACAATCTTGTACCTCAACACATTATTATTAATAGTAATGAAGTTGAAGAAGTCATGAAAAAATATAATATTTCGAATAAATCAGAATTTCCAGATATTTCTAGGTTTGATCCAGTAGCACGCGTAATTGGTTTAAGACCAGGAGATGTATGTAAAATTATTCGTTCTAGTAAAACTGCTATCAATACCAATTATTATCGGGTTTGTATATAAATATAAGAGCACAATAAAGGATATAAAAATATATTTATAGCTTTTTATATAAAACATCATATTTTATGGAAATAGAAAAACCAGCTCTTCATGATTTCACGATTTATAGCAAAAGTGGCTGTATTAATTGTAGAAAGGTTAAAGATTTATTGAAAACAAAAAATAAAAAATGGGTTGTTATTGATTGCGACGATTACTTGCTCGAAGACAAGCAACTTTTTTTAACTTTCATACAAAATTATTCTACAATCGAATGGAAAACATTTCCTATGGTATTCCATAACGAAAAATTTATAGGCGGAATTGAAGAAACCAAAGATTATCTAGAAAAAATAATTGATTTTAGTGATGAATTTTAATTTATACGAATATTATAATATGGATTCAAGAAATAACAACAATAACAACCAAATAAATATACAATATTTAGAAAATAGCATTACAAATATTCAGGAAAAACTACCTGCTATTTTAGATGACTTTAAAAAATATTACATATTTTACAATAAAACTCCAACGTATAGTGAGTATCAAACTATTTTTGAAAATTTAAAGTCGAATTTAAATTCAATTAATTCTGAACTAATTACAATATCAAATAATGTTAATATTAGTATTCAAAATATCAGCGATCAATTATTGAAATTAAACAATTTAATTGAAAAAGAAAAGACAAAAAATATGAAATTGAAGTCAAACTCTTACAATTTAAACAATAAATACAATGGATCGAAAGAATTAGTGAATGAATATAAGCAAATCTATGATAATAAATACTTAAGGAATGTTTCTATTTTTATAGGAATTATTGTAAGTTCTATACTGTTGTACAAATTTTTTACACCTAGGGTGGATAGTAAAAGTATAACAAATGTTGTCTAATTATATTTAATAAAATAAATGTATATAAATTTAATTTGTTTATAAAAATTATAAATCAAATTATAAATATGTTAAGTATTCAAATTAATAAACCCAATAAATATCCTTTAAGTAGTAAAATGAGAAATTATATAAAAGAGTCGAATACAAAAAGTATGGTTTCTAATATGGTTAAAAATAAATCAATAACTAAATATTTCAATGATGATCCAGATTTAGAAAAAAATATTAGATCAAAATATGAGAAATTAATTCAATCATTTTACAATGATGATGGTAAGGATGATTATTGTGTTGACGATGATTATTTTTTATACCACATTGATATGGATGAATTTGATTGCGAACATCGCGAACATTGCGAACATCGCAATAATGATGATGATTCAGAAAAAAATAAAAAAGCAAACAAAATAAACAAGTTTTTTTTACAATCTTTGGGTGTTGTTATTACATTATGTTCATTTGTTTATTATATTTCTAGTGTTAGATCTCGTTATTTAGTTGATTCAAAAAAGTAATTACAATATTTTTGTATGATCAATATATATGATGGAAACTAGTGAAAATTCAACAACAACAACAACAACAATATCAACAAGATCAACTATATTAGATTTAGAAAGTTTGTCTAAAAAATACGACACTCTTTTAATACAATATAATCAAGTACAAGCAGATTATATTAATAGTTTAAACAACAAGAACAAACTAACAACCATCCAAGGTAGTATTTATTGGGGGTCAGGAAAATTGGCGGACACAACAAATACAAAGATCCGAACATTGAATGAATGTAGCGCTTTGTGTAGTAAAACAACTGGTTGTACAGGTGCTACTTATAATAAAGTTGATTATGGTGAACCTATGTGTTGGTTACGTTCTGGAGATGGAAATGTTATAACTGCCGGACCCAATAACTATGCTATTGTACCAATAACAAAAAAATATCTATTGACATTAAAATCTCTGAATTCACAATTAACAGAGACAAACAATAAAATAATGACACTGATTCAAAACAATAGAAATGATTTTGATACCCAGATTAATGAGAGAAGTGAATATTATAATTTATTAAAAAAGAATTATGATAATCTGGAATCAGAAAGATTGAATATTTTAGATAAAATAAATAGTTTCGATACTTTAGATGAGGCTCAAAAAACAAGTAATTTAAAGGTAAATAAAAATTATGGATCCTACATATTATTAATGATATTACTTTTTATTTGTGTTTTTTTCATTTCTAAAATGGTTATTGGAGGTATAAATGGGGACTCTAGATAAAATAAAAATATTGTGTAAACTGGTATATTTTTTGTATTTGCTTATATTAATGAATACAATAAATAATATATTACATAATTTAAATCTAAATTTCAACTTTACAACATATTTAACGAAAACAAATACAGATACAGAATCATCGTCGTCGTTATCACCCCCATCTAAAATAAATCATGTAAATGACAGTTCCACTGCTTATATGAGGCATAAATATGACGCTAAAACTCCAAATCCATCATTATATCAAGGATACAAGTTCAATCAATATCAAGATAAAATTATAAACAATACTATAGCTAAAATTAAAAATAATGGTAAAGAGGGTTTCCATGGTATGAGTAACTCAAATGCTTCACCAAACGTTGATATGACGACATCTCAAGTAAATATAATGGATAATGTAAGAAAAGAGTATTATTCTACCTTGTCAGAATACAACGGTTTATTAAATAATATTTCTCAATCAGTATCAACCAATGTGAATCGCATTGGGTCAAATAATCCTTATTTAAACAAATATGTTACATTTACAACGGGAGAAACCTGTTTCATAAATAGTAGCGGAGTTGCTAAAAAAATCCCTAATCCAACTATTCTAAAAAGTATCAGTGGTAAAAACAATTGTCCTGTTTTTAATAAGAATGATGTCATGACAATCAACCTTCCCTGGTTAGATAGATATAATATTCCAGGACAAGAAATTCCTACAAATCCACAATTAATAAGTGGAACTGAAATGAGTCCAAATGAAAGTTGTGGTTATGAACGCTCGAATGTTTTCGTAAATTCTATGATTAATACAGCATCTATTTCACCACAATATGTTGGATGTTTTGAAGATAAAAAAGACGATCCGGCGATGACCATTGTTGGTGATAAAGGTATGATGTTTGATTTCAATCAATGCCAACAAGAAGCAATTAATAAGGGAACCCAATATTTTGCTCTACAAAACGTAGATCCTTCTACTGGATCAGGCTTGTGTAGTGTAAGCAACGATAAATCAATGGCTACTAAATATGGAAAAGCATACAAATATATACCTTTATGGTCATCCAATACAAAAGGTCAACCGGTTTCTTATGCGATTGTAAGTAAAAATGGTACGTTATCAGTTTGCGATCAAAATAGCAAGGAATTTTTTACAACTCCAAACGGAACACAATGTGAACAAATTTATAGTACATCCGCGAATATTGACGTTCCAGGTAACGACTTATCCTATTATTCCAATCAAACCATCGATTCCTGTAAAGACATATGTAGTAAACAATCTAATTGTAATGGATTTGTTATGGATACAGCAACGAATACAAATTGTTGGACAAAAAGTGGTGAAATGAATAATATTGTTTCTAATAATCAACGAACTACTTACAAAAAAACGATCGATACGGTGGGGTGTAATTATTTTCTCTCTTTACAAAACGATGGAAACATGTGTATATACAAAGGAATGCCTAATACAAGTAATATTACCAATGTCTGGTCTTCTAATACAAATGGACAACAACGAGAGAAAAATGTGAATTTTGTTCCTGAGAAGAGTAAATACGGGATGCCATTTTTAAAGACTGATCAGATATTGAATAAAGGAGATTGGATTAGTTCAATGGACGGTAGTCTTTTATTACAGATGATGGATGACGGTGATTTAGTTTTATATACATTTGAAAGCAATTGTACTAAAAATAACGGTGGTGGTACTAGTGCGAACAATTATTATGGAGGTGAATTAGCAAATCCTTTGTATGATTTAGAGCAAGTCGGTATTCAATCCAATATGGGTCAACTAGCTTTTATCGATCCAAATTCTCAATTACATGCTTATCCAGCATCTAACACTCGATTTTCTGATACATACAGTAGAATTTTGGAAAATACTAAACTTATAGGGAATGATATTCCTGGAGCAATGTTTAGTGATTCTCCCGATGTAGAATCTTGTATGTCAGCTTGTAACAAGAATGAGAATTGTTCGGGATTTGTATATGATACAACAGGTCAAACATCTACATGTATTCCAAAAGACAATAAACCCCGAGGTATGTATACCCCTGCTACTGGCGTAAATACTTATGTCAGAGATAAAACATTTATTGAATTACCACATGGAATTTATAATACAGTAAATAACATTGATTCAATACAATACGAAAATTATGTAAAAGGTAACAACAATATTGATGTGAATTATGGGTTGACTAATATAAGCAGTGTACAAAAAAAACAATTACAACAATTGGAGGATAAATTAAAACAGCTATCGAGTCAATTAAATATGTATACAAATAAACTATCGGAAAATAACAATATATTGGATGTAACTGCGAAACAAAATATTAATAAATTTAATGATTCAGTCACCGATTTTAGTGAAGTCAAAAATAAAATTAAATCATTTGATACAAATAATAATATCGATAATATTTTAAACCAAGTGAAAATAAATACATTACAAAAGAATTACAGTTATATTTTTTGGTGTATTTTAGCTATTGTTCTACTAATAATTGCTATATACATTTCTTCTTATTCTTCTTCGTAAATTTAGAATTCTATTATATAATTATCTTTTCCTATTTTATATAATATATAAATATGTCCACAACAAACACAAACAATGAACAATTATTAAATGATATACAAGGTTTACAGACTATTGAACAAAATTTATTTAGTAGTATAGACAACGACCCCAATTTAACACAAGAAGAACAAAAAAAAACCATAAAAAAAATCAATTCAATTTCACAAATGAGAATTAATTTATACAAAACTTTAGGTAAAATTAACAATTTTTATCAAGATGCTTTACAGAATTCTCAAATTACGTTGCAACAACAAAAAACAGCCATCCAAATGGTTGAAAATCAGTTGAATAATGCTAAACAAAAATTGAACTTTTTAGAAACCGAGAAAAATAATAAAATTCGCCTAATAGAAATTAATGATTATTATGAACAGAAATATGCTGAACACAGCACTTTAATGAAATACATCATTTTAATGTTAATTCCTATAATCATACTTTCTCTCTTTTATAATGCCGGTTTATTGAGTAATAGCGTTTTTTATTTTTTGATTGTATTTATATCGCTTATAGGTGCGATTTTTATTGTGTATAGATTGCTTTCTATATGGAGTCATGACAATATGAATTATCAAGAATATGATTGGACATTTAATAAAAAAGGCGCACCGCAGGTTAATAATAACACATCGGATAGTAAAAGCGATCCATGGACTTCACCTAATTTAAATATAGGTACATGTATCGGCAATTCATGTTGTTCACCCGGAACATTATATGATAATATTATCCATCAATGTGTAACTGATTCAGCAACGTCTGAATCATATGGATCGTATGGATCGGGACAACCATCGAACCAACAAAGCAAAACTGAACAATTTGTAAATAATGTATTTACAAAATTTTCGAATGTTTATACGAAACCAGACGTTGTTTTAGGTAATACCATAGTACCAAGTAATTTTTAGGGGGTCAGTATATGATAAAATAACGCTGACACACGTATAATTATATTATACATATATTATAATTATATATCATTAACAAATATGACAACAACATCAACACTAACGTCATCAACATCAAATTTCAATATAAACAATTTTAACGATCTAATAAATCAAGCCAATAAATTAATCAGCTGTGGTCCATCTTGTGAGAAAGAAAAACAGTCAGAATTATTGAAACAAAAGTATTTAGAAGCACAATATAATGTCACACACGCACCAGAAGAATTATCAGAAGCAACCAAAAATTATATTATTTACACACAAGGAGATTCTGAATACAATGATTATTTAGATAAAGATTTGGAAAAAAAGGCGGATGCTATTATTTCCATGTATAAGAGTAATTTAACGTCAGATATAAATAATATTCAAAACAAATTGACAACTTATAAAGGTTTACAAATAAATTTCGATAATATTATCGATCTTTACAAAAAATATAAATACGAAAATGGTGTTTTAGAAAATAAATACAAGGATAAAAATTCGGATATTTTGACAAATGATAGAAAAACTTATTATAAAGATCAAAGCATTGATCAGTTGAATGGTTATTACTATTTTTTATTTTTTGTATATGTATTAGTTGTTATTGTATATTTTCTATCTATTTTTCTCGTGAATTCCAACGTCAAATTAAGTATACGTTTTCTTGTTTTAATTTTATTGGTACTATATCCATTTATACTTAATTATATATTAGTGTGAAAGTAACTTACTTAGATATAATATTACGTAATAATGTATTATATCTAATTTATGAAAAATATCATAAAATTTATTCAAAAATATCTTCCTACTAATGGTTCATTGCCATTGGGTAGATGGAATATAGATTATTGTAATAAAAAAATGAATGCGAAAATTGATTTATCTAATGAAGATCATTGTGGTCCTTGTGGTCAATACGCGCTATCAAAAACCACACATACAAGTAAAAAAAATACACTTATTGAACCACGAAATAAAACAATCACATAAACATCTCATGTAAAAAAAATAATGTAGAATGTCTAGAATGTATTGCTTTCGTTTCAAGTATCAAAAGGTATTATTATAATATATTACAAAATTAATGGTTAAAACTATTTTAATTACTGGTTCTTCTGGGTTAGTTGGAAACGCATTTAAGAAAATATCACGAAACTATGAGAAACATTATAAGTTTATTTTTTCTACTTCGTTGTTATGTGATTTAGTTAATTACGAAGAGACTCTATCATATTTTAACAAAATAAAACCAAATTATGTCATTCATTTAGCCGCAAATGTTGGTGGTTTATATAAAAATATGAATCACAAGGTAGAAATGTTAGAAAAGAACTTATTGATGAATTGTAATGTATTAAAGTGTTGTTATGCTGTAAAAGTTGAAAAATGTGTATGTATGCTTTCAACATGTATTTTTCCACATAATACTACATACCCTATTGATGAATCTATGTTACATAATGGTCCACCTCATACTTCAAATGAATCTTACGCATACGCCAAAAGAATTATGGAAGTTCAGTGTCGCGCTTACAACGAGCAATACAAAACTAATTATTCATGTATTATCCCAACAAATATATATGGCCCACATGATAATTTTTCTTTAGAAGATGGTCACGTCATTCCTTCTCTTGTTCATAAATGTTATCTGGCAAAAGAAGTAGGAATACCTTTTGAAGTTCGTGGAACAGGGAAACCATTACGCCAATTTATTTATTCAGAAGATTTAGCAGTTCTTATTATGGAACTTATTGATACACTAACATGTGAAAATATAATTATATCACCCAATGAAGAATACTCTATTGCTGACATGGCTTTATTAATTGCTAAAGAATTTAATTATGAAAATATGATGGTATTTAATGATACTTTTTCAGATGGTCAATACAAGAAAACTGCTGATAATAAAAAATTACTTTCTTATATTTATAATAAATCTGATAAATCTTCCGATTTTGTATTTACTGATATTCAAAATGGTATAAAAAATACAGTTGATTTTTTTAAAAAGAATGTGAACCAATGTCGCAAGTAATTTTTTAGTTTTTATTACACGTTTTTACATTTCAAATGTTTATAAAAAAATTGAATATAATTTAAATTTAAATTATAAAACAAAATATAATAATATAAAAAATGACATCAAGACAATTCGAACAAATAATAGAAGAATTAAAAAATAAATACATCCAAAAAGCATTAAGGGAAAAATATTATGATGATGATGATGATGGTATAAAAATGGAACAAACAATAGAAGATTTAAAAAATAAGGATATCCAAATAGAATTAAGAAAAAAATATTATGATGATATGACTTCAGAAAGAAAAGATTTATGGAAAAAAGGACCATTTGAATCAACTTTATGTTATTGTAACCGGTTTACTTCTAAAAAAAATAAAGTATTAGAACGTCATATAAAAAAACAAAACCATCAAGAATTTTGTGTAAAAATTGAAAATGAAGAAAAAATAATTAAGAAAAAAAATCCAGAATATTTATTTCATGATGGTGAGTTCTTGTATAAAAATCAATTCATCAAATATTACTATTTTACAACAATTGATATATTAAATAATAAACAATAGGAATTTGAAATGTAAAAGGTGTAAAACGCCCATTTTTTTATCTTCGCAATGTTTTACGTTTTTGATAATCTCTATAGCTTTTACGTATATGATCCTCTAAATCATGACGACACCATTCTCCACAAAAGTTGTATTTTTTCCATAATATATATTTTGAATATTGTTCTTCTGCGTAATTAAAGCAATTATTGCAATCTTTATCTTTCTCATTTCGCCAAATACAATAGCGTTTTAATTCGTCCATTACTACACGCATCAATGGTCTATGTTGTACATTAAACTCATTTATCAAATCTTGTAAATGTTTTGGTAATAAAAGTAAATTCATTTCTTATATTATGCTTGATTTTGCTTGATCATGTTAACAATATTGAATGAAACAACTATTCAATTTTTTTAAATAATTTTTTTATATAATTTTTGCTAAACTATATAAAAATATAAGTTATGATCAATTTATTTTATATACAAAATCAAAACCATAATTGTATATAAAATACCCATTATAAATCATCGATTACAGTATTAAGCGATTCATCCGGATATATTATTTTGATTCCATGCCAACCACTTTGTTTATGTTGACCGTATTTTTTATCCATATACATATACAATTCTTCTCCTTTTGGCATCTTTTTGTTACCTTGTTCTTGTGTAAACCAGAATTTGAAGTGGTTTGCTAATTCTTGTTTACGAATACGATCTCTAGTATCACCAGTCTTTAATATATTCTCTTTTACAAAAGCAGCAATGTGATCTTGGCCATTTCTATATTTATTCGATGCGTTCAATACATGTTCACAATCAGGAACGTCACCATCAGTTTCAAAAGCAATTTTTACCAGCATACTCGCGAAAATAGGTGCAAAGGTTGGCAATTTCTCCTTCAATGTTTTGTCTTTTGGATAAATGTAAGGTGTTTCATCAGTATGTGGTTCATCCTCGTCTATAAACTTCGAAACAAAATCACATTTTCTTATTCTTCTCCATGTACCATCGTCATTACTTTCAATATCGAATAAATTATTTGTACATACAACTAATTTGAATTGTGGTTCAAAAGTTTCACTTTCACAATAAAGCGCTCTACCTTGAATTGGATCGCCACCAGTTAATTCTTTCATAATACCTTCATTCAATTTCACTCCTTTGGAGGGTTCTTGCATTACAGCATAACGAATACCCTTTAATTGAATAATTTCAGACGAAGTACCGCCTATAGCATTACGCTTTTCAGTCACTAAAGTAATTGGAACCGTGCCTTTATAATCACCTAATGTCAATGACATTAAATCCGCTAAAATGGATTTACCGTTGCTTCCACTTCCGTGATATACGTTAAACGTTTGATTCATATTTGTACCTATTAAACAAGAAGCCAAATGATTCCACATATATTTGTTCAAATCTTCTATAGGGAACAATTTATTGAAAAACTCATATATTTGTGTAATTGTATCACTGTATAAAGTATAATCGTAAGGCACATAACTAATTCTCGTTGTTTTTGTAATATAATCTTGTGGACAACCATCGCGAAATACCTTATTTTTAAAATCGACGACGCCATTATTGAAACATAATAAATATTTGTTTGTATCCATATTTCTGATAAAATCTTTATCATAAAACAGTTCCATGGCTTCACGCATAATATTATTTTTATCATTTGTTCTTTTCAATTTTTGCATAATATCAGATAACGACTTCATTTTCTTTTTAATATAATCAGCTCGGTTGTCATCTTGATCATAGTGATGATATTCGTTCTCTAGATTTGTTCGCCTCAATGAATACAAATTATGAATATCTTTTGAAATGGCCATTCTTAAAGTTAATCCCCTATCTGGTTCCCATCTATGATTTTTAAAAATATACCAAATGCCTTTTTTTTCATAACTTACACAAACATACTTATCCTTGTATTTTTGATACAAAACTTGCGCTATATCAAATTCAGTTTGTGATTCCAAGGTTTCTTCAATATAATATTCCAATGTATTTTCTAGTATTTTTTCATATTCTTCAAAAGCATCTTGCTTCGCCCAATACATTATGGATTTTCGCGTAACACCTGATTTACTCGTATTAAAATATTTTGTCCAATCATTATAAAGCGATGGGATCGTATCATAGTCAAAATCATCAGCTTTACTTCTCAAAAGTATCCACGACAAAAACAACCGCTCATCAGTATGTTTTAAAGCAAACGCAACTTGTCTATTCAATATATGAGAACCAGGCTCATAATATTTGGCTGGTAATATTTGCGTAAACAAATGTGTTTCTTTCACCTCGTGTTCATTTGGTTTTAATCGTTTCAGCATCAAATCAACCGCTTTTTCAAGCGTTTCCTTATTGTTAATTTCATTTAATGAAATAACCTCCCATCCATCATCTCCACCAATATCATCGTCATTTTCAACAATTAAATTAATCTTAGTTTTACTTGCTGGTTTTTTAATCCTATTATTCTTTGCTTCGATGCGCTTATTATAAATATCTACTATTTTTGGATTCATTTCAAAAACAGGAATATTTGTATTCTGAGCCGTTAATTTATGAAAGTTCTTTTTAAGATCGAAATCTTCGACCTTCATTTCATCCATCATAAATTCTCCGTCGTTTTTGTCAAAAGTAGCGATAAAATGATTTGTCAATTCATAAGCTTCATTGTCCGGTTTTCGTGATCCAAACAACTGCCAATTGGTAATACCTTTTGTAATTCCTTCATCAAAAACAGCATCCCATGAATTAATAATTGGTAATTCCCATGTTTCTTGAATTTTTTTGACGATTTTCTCACGAAGTATCGTTTGAATGATGTGATCCGCTTGTACACAAATTATAATATGAATTCCGTCTTTTGTCAATGATTTATCGCTTAACCGATTTACATCTGGTTTTTCAAAAGTAAATATATCAAATGCTTTGTTTTCCTCAAATAAGAAGCATTCTTTTAATTCTTCTAAATATAAAACGATCAAATCCAATATATTTTCTTTGGTATGTTTTCTTACATCAACATCATAATTGTAACGTAAATCAACGTCAACTAAAATTGGACAAGTTGTGGTTACCTGTTTTTCTGTTAAATACTCTTTTTTCTTTTTAATAAAAACATAATCATAATAAAGACTGTAGAACTCCTGTAAATCTTCTTTGGGTATTATATAAGAACCACCATAAATATTCAGGTCTTTATTCCCTATTCTAGTATGAGTAATGTTAATATTATTGTCTTTATGATCATTTTTTTCCAAACTTTTAACGCTGTGCTTTGCTAGAAAATCATTCAAATCTTTACACTTATTCATTGCCATTTTAGTTTCATTCATTTATTTTAATATAATATAGTGATATATTTCTATTTCATTTTTTTATAATTCAAAATTCAAAATTCTAAATTCAAAATTCAAAAATCAACAAACAACCATACAAAATCAAAATTAGAAAAAATCATATAAAAATAATTTAACATGTAAATTTAAACTATTTTGCTATGTCGAAATTTATTTCAAAAGAGTCAATAAATCGTTTAATACGCGATATAAAAGACATTATTAAAAATCCATTGATAGATAACGGTATTTATTACTTACACGACGAGACTGATATTTTAAAAGGATATGCTCTAATTGTAGGCCCATCAGATACACCTTATTTTGGAGGATATTATTTATTTAAATTGAATTTCCCAAGTGATTATCCTCATTCGCCACCAACAGCAACTTATTGTACAAATGGAAATAATATACGTTTTAATCCAAATTTATATAAATGTGGAAAGGTTTGTATATCATTATTAAACACGTGGACCGGAGAACAATGGACATCATGTCAAACAATATCTACTGTATTATTAACATTATGTACACTTTTATGTAAAAATCCGCTATTAAATGAGCCAGGAGTTACCATCAATCATAAAGATTTTAATGATTACACCAAAATTATTGAATATTCAAACATAGATATTGCTATATGCGACGTTTTAAATAAAAAAGATGGGTTGTATTTAGATTTTTTTGACAATTTTTATCCATTTATGAAGGATAATTTTATTAAAAATAAAGATGCTGTTATGGCTTTTATAGATGAAAAAATAAAAGAAAATAAGAATAACATAGATAACAGAATAAATGGTGGATTTTATAATATGAGTGTAAATGTTGATTATAAAAAATTGAAAAATAAGTTGATTTCTGTATCGGAAACTATTATACAACAAAAAGAATTAAAAATATAATTGAAATAAAAAATATATAAAAATATAAACATATAGTATTATAATTTTATATCATGTTTTTCTGTAGTAATTGTCAAAATATGTATTACATTCGAATTAATGAAGACGATCCTAATAAGTTAGTTTATTATTGTCGCCAATGTGGTAATGAAGATTCAAATATTAGCGCTGATAACATTTGCGTTTCAAAAATACAAATCAAAAAAAATGAACAATCGTTCAATCATATAATTAATAAATACACTAAATTTGATCCAACGTTACCAAGAATTAATACAATATTATGTCCAAATCAAGATTGTGAGACTAATACAAAGGGTACTGAGCGCGAAATAATCTACATTAGATACGACGATACAAATATGAAATATGTTTATGTATGTTCTACATGTGACACCGTTTGGAAAACAACTGCGGATAGTTAGATTTGTTTTGTTTTGTTTGTTTTGTTTTGTTTTATTGATTTTTAAATAAAATTGATTTTTTTTTATTTAAAACTATCTATATTTATATAATTTAGAATCATGAGTGACATTGAAGACGACAATTATTCTATTTCTAGTTCCGAATCAAATTTAAGCAATAATGACTCAAATTTCGCAACAAAAGATAAACCATTATTTAATAAAGAATTTTTGAAAAATATTGAAGATGACGTGATTGATGATATTGATGACGAAGAAGAAGATGTAGAAGATGTAGATGAAATTGAAGATGTAGTCGTAGATGAAATTGATAAAGATGATGTTATTTACGATGACGAAGATGACACTGATGACACAGACGACGAGGACAACGACATTGGAAGTATTAACAGCGATGTCGAGAACAATGAAATGAAAAGTAAAAAATTAAATGCTAATAAAACAAAGGTTGTATTCAATAGCTCTGGTGGCGGTGAAGACCCATTGTCTAAATCGTTGTACGAATCTGACGATGACAGTGAATACGAAGATGAACATTATTTACAAAAATTTAATAATGAAATCAATAAAAATTATATTATGGAATTTCATCCAGAATGTATAAGTCATAATTATGATGAAATTGCGGCTCTTTCAAAAGTGACACGAGACGATTTTAATATTATAATTGATCCTTTTCATAAAACTGTGCCATATTTGACTAAATATGAGAAAACTCGTGTGTTAGGTCAAAGAGCAAAACAAATAGAATGTGGTGCTAAACCACTTGTTAAAGTACCCGAAAATATTATTGATAGTTATATCATTGCTGAATTAGAATTACAACAAAAAAAAATACCATTTATTATTCGGCGTCCTATTCCAAGCGGAGGAAGTGAATATTGGAATTTGAAAGATTTGGAGAATATTTCGTTTTAGAAGGGTTTGGTTTTGGGGTTGTATGTGTGTATGGATGGTTAGCTTTTCATACCTTTTCTCATTTACACCCATTACACCCATTTAATTTTGTTTTACATCAAAATAAATTCCTTCGTCTTGACCCTCCATTTTGGAACTAATTGTAATGTATTCATCTTTTTCTTTAAAATTTTCTTCTTTATATTTGTTTATTTTTTTACAATCATAATTGTTATTTAGTGGTGATTTTAATTTCATGATATATGGATATTGTTGCTCTATATCACACTCAAAAATGTAAAAAAGATCATATTTGTTGTTTACACTTAATATTCTTTTAGCATCACTTCCAGTTGTAGAATAAGCAATCCATCCATAGTGTTTACTTTCAAATAATACTATATGTTTTTTTAGCATTATACTAAATTAATAACTTACATATTTTTATATAATTTTCGTTAAATTATATAAATTTATAAGCATTATCTTAGATTAAAAACACACCCTACTAAAAATAGCAAAAAAATATTTAATAAAAAATGGTTTAAAATCATCATTATACAGTAAAACATAAATGACCATTGCTATAGGAATCGATCTTGGAACGACTTACTCATGTGTTGGTGTTTGGCAGAATGATCACGTTGAAATTATCGCAAATGATCAAGGAAATAGAACCACTCCTTCTTATGTTTCATTTACGGCCGAAGAGCGCCTCATCGGAGACGCTGCTAAATCAAGTGTCGCTCAAAACCCGGCCAATACTGTTTTTGACGCTAAAAGATTAATCGGGCAAAATTTTCATGATCCTCATGTTCAATCAGATATGAAACATTTTACATATGAAGTCATTAATAAGGAAAATAAACCATATATTTCAGTTGATTACAAAGGCGAAAAAAAGGTGTTTGCTCCTGAAGAAATAAGTTCAATGGTTCTTTCTAAAATGAAGGAAATCGCGGAATCGTATCTAGGTACACAAGTAACTGACGCTGTAATCACTGTCCCTGCTTATTTCAATGATTCCCAAAGACAAGCAACTAAAGACGCAGGTACAATTGCTGGGTTAAATGTGTTGCGCATTATTAATGAGCCAACAGCTGCCGCAATTGCTTACGGTTTAGATAAGAAAAGTTCTAAAGAAAAGAATGTTTTGATTTTTGATTGTGGAGGTAAATGTTCTGCTTCCTGTGGTGTAAACCCACCTGTTTTGGCTTGTTAAACAGCCCAAAATAGAATCTGGTTAATTGCTGGAAACTCCTTAAGCTTTTCCTACCACAACATAATATGAAAATATAAGTGTGAAGGTTTGAAAAAGGTAAAAGATTGGACAATCAGCAGCCAAGCTTCTACGTGTGATTAAAACGCATAAGAAGAAGGTTCAACGACTAGGTGTAAAACACACCCACGAATGCCAGAATTTAATTTATATTTGTTAGTTTGTGTTAGTTTGTGTTAGTTTGTGTTTATTCAAAAAGGTAATAAAAATTGCGTTCAAATATATATTATGTCAATCGTAGTAACAGAAAATCCAATTCGTAATCAGATATTAAATTCTATAATAGAAATAAAAAATAAAAAAGATCAAACCATGATTCCAATTAAATCTAAATGTCTACAATTTGAATCAAGTAAGTATTCATCAATAAAAAATGAAATTTGGCATGTTTATATAAACGACGAAAGAGTTAAAAAAACATCTGATCTCATATTTTATTATAAGTGTTTAACTTGCGAAAAAATAAATATATGTGCTTCTACACAAATTTTAAGAAAAATACGGCAAGGAAAAAGCCGATGTTTTCAATGTAATCTACCTCAAGTAAGACATACAAAAGAAAAAGAAAATGTTTCAATAAAATCATATCAAGAATTATATGAAATCTCAAAACAAGAATTTGAATGTTACCCAGACCAATACAAAAATTCGTATATGTTGTCACATTTGTCAAATAATGATTATGAACGAATAAAGTCAAACATAATCGGTTTCGGGAATGGTAAATATACGAATTTGGAAGAATATGAATATTGGCCTATTTACAAAGTCAATAATCAAATGAAATTTTCATATGTTTTGTATGATCGAATTAATGATACAATATTCAAAGCGCATCAACCTATTATGAAATGCGATAATTGTGAAAAAACATGGCGTTGTAAATCATTGGAAACCTTTAAAAATTGTTACAAGATTTTATGCTCTGATTGTAAATTGTGTAATCGCACATTTAAAATTAGGCCTATAAAAAACATGAACAATGAAATTATTATGTATCAATCAAAATTGGAATTAAAATTTATTGAATGGTGTGAAAGTAATAATTTGGTTGTTAAAAATGGCCCGAATATTGATTATGTATACAACAACAAAAAACATAAATATCGCGTTGATTTTGAGATTGAATGTTCTAATGGCGCTATTCTAATTGAAATAAAGGATTTTCATATATGGCATAAAAATCAAGTAGAGAGTGGATTATGGAATGAAAAAATGGTTGCTGTTGATAAATATATAATGAAACAACAAAAATACAAAAAATATTATTTTATAACTCCAAACAATTGGAAACAAAAATTGAAGGAGTTGGAGTTGGAGTTGGAAAAACAAACACATAAACAAATATAATTAAATAAGATATAGTCTGACCTCACATGAAAGTGTGAGAAATAATGAATTAAATATCATTATACAAACAATGAATGTGGGAACATTCGATGTATCCATTTTAACAATTGAAGACGCTATTTTTGAAGTAAAAGCCACTGCTGGTGATACTCATTTAGGTGGCGAAGATTTCGATTCTAAAATGGTGGAATATTTTGCTGAGGAATTCAAACGCAAACATAAAAAGGATTTGACTGATAGTAAGAAGTCTCTGCGTCGTCTGAGAACAGCATGTGAAAATGCGAAAAGAACATTATCTTCTTCAACTGTAGCCACGATCGAGTTAGACAGTTTATACGACGGAGTGGATTTTAATAGCACAATTACACGTGCTAAATTTGAGAATCTATGTGAAGCTTTGTTCAAGAAAACAATGGATCCAGTCGAACAAGTTTTACGTGATTCCAAATTAGCAAAAAAAGATATTGATGAAATTGTCTTGGTTGGAGGCAGTACAAGAATACCAAAGATCCAACAGTTATTAAGTGAATATTTTAATGGAAAGGAGTTGTGTAAATCGATCAATCCAGATGAATGTGTAGCATATGGTGCTGCTGTTCAAGCCGCTATTTTATCTGGCTCCAAGGATGAAAAGATTTCTGAATTATTATTATTGGATGTATGTCCGCTAAGTCTTGGGTTAGAAACCGCTGGTGGTGTTATGACAAAGATTATTAACAGAAACACAACTGTCCCAGCAAAGAAATCACAAATATTTTCGACTTATGCTGATAACCAGCCAGGTGTATTAATTCAAGTATTTGAAGGTGAACGTACCCTTACCAAAGATAATACATTATTAGGTAAGTTTCAATTAGATGGTATTCCACCTATGCCAAGAGGAACTCCTCAAATTGAAGTTGTTTTTGACATTGATTCAAATGGTATTTTGAACGTATCTGCTTCTGAAAAATCCACAGGAAAATCCAATAAAATTGCGATTACCAACGATAAAGGACGATTGAGTAAAGAAGAAATTGAACGAATGGTTGAAGAAGCCGAAAGATATAAAAACGAAGATGAAGAAATGAAAGAGAAAATAGAGGCTAAGAATAATTTGGAATCTCTTTTATATCAAACAAAAAGTAAAATCAACAGTGATGAGAACAAAAATATGAGTGATTCAGATAAGAAGGTTCTAAATGACAAGATTCAGGAAATCGAAGAATGGTCATATGATTCATTGTCACATACTAAATCTGATTATGAAGCTAAGCAAAAAGAATTACAAGACCTTTTTGCGAAGATCGGTGAAAAAAGTAGTGCTCAACAAGCACCCACCCCTACAACAGAACAAGACAATTTTGAACCAAAGATCGAAGAAATTGATTAAGCCTTTTACGCTTGTTCTGCGATCTTATGGTTTGCTTTGTGCGATCGGACTCTTTTAGGTTACTTATAATCATGTTATTTTAAAGAAAATATCATGATTTTTCGAAAAAGTCAGTAAGCATTATTTTATTGCAGAAAAGTGATCCAAAAAGTATTTTGGGTTTTCGATTTTGGACATTTTTTTTGTCCATTTTTGAAAAGGGGCGATTGACTTTGCGAAAAACGTGATTTGTGACTGAAACGCAATTTTATCATGTGATCACAAAAATAATCTTTGAAATTTTGTTACGATAATTTTTGGATTTTTTAAGGTTGTATATTTAGGCATTTTTTCTGTTCATAATATAATTGAACAAAATGAACAAAAAAAGAGCCGAAAATTTTGAATGTACACTTTGTCACTTTAAATGCTGTAAACAAAGTAATTATGATCGGCATTTATCCACTAGTAAACATTTGTTCAAGACAAATTTGAACAATTTTGAACACATTTCGTGCCATAAACCAATTTTACAATGTGACATATGTGGAAAAAATTATAAAGGACGAAACGGTTTATGGTATCATAAACAGAAATGTAAAGAAACAACCATTGAAAACTTAGCAAACAATAATAATGATAACGATAATGGTGTCATTAGTGATAAAAAACTAATACTTATGTTGATAGAACAAAATAAAGAGCTCATGGAAATTGTAAAAAATGGGACAAATAATACTATTCATAACAACAATATAAATTCTCATAACAAAGCATTCAACCTTAACTTTTTTTTGAATGAAACATGTAAAGATGCTATGAACATTAGTGATTTTATAGAATCGGTGAAACTACAAGTATCCGATTTGGAAAATGTTGGTAAGGTTGGTTACATTCAAGGAATTTCCAATATAATTATTAAAAATCTACAGGCATTAGAGGTGGACAAACGACCTGTTCATTGCGCTGATCAAAAAAGAGAAGTTATCTATGTGAAAGAAGATAATATTTGGGAAAAGGAGGATGAAAACAATAAGAAATTGCGAAAGGCTATTCGAATGATTGCTCATAAGAATATTTGTATGTTTAAGGAATTTCGAGAGAAATATCCTGATTGCCAGGAATATGACTCCAAGAAAAATGATCTATATAATAAAATAGTCTATGAATCCATGGGAGGCAAAGGGGATAATGATTATGATAAAGACACGAAGATCATTAAGAAAATAGCCAAGGTTGTTTGTATTGAAAAAGACTGAAACGTTTATGGTTTGCTTTGTGCGTTCGTACTCTTTTGTGTTACTTATAATCATGTTATTTTAAAAGATATATCATGATTTTTCGAAAAGTCAGTAAGCATTATTTTATTACAGAAAAGTCTTCCAAAAAGTATTTTGGGTTTTCAATTTTGGACATTTTTTTGTCCATTTTTGAAAAAGGTCGATTGACTTTGCGAAAAATAGTAATGATGAGACCATAATTGATTTTTATCGTTTGGACGCAAAAATAATAATTGAAAAATTGTTATGATAAAAAAATATATTTGTTATTGTTACATCTTTTCTCATTCAAAACGCCCCACATTGTGGGATTAAATAAAAAAAAAAAGAGGTTTTCCTCCATTTTTATTTGCTTTTTATTCATCATCATCAATAATATCTCCATAATCATCACATATAAGAGAAGTATCTATTTCTTCTAAATTTTCAGAATTTCTTACTGCAAATTCAACAACAGCATATTTAGTTGTATAATGATATATTTTTTTTAATTTGTTTTTACACTTTTTTACTTTGATAATTCTATAAGATATTATTTCTTTATTTATTGGTTGGAAATATTC
>Ga0214921_10000195_pt1 | contig 119314 bp, 124 predicted proteins | sample LL1505_MetaG_FD_177992 | JGI IMG/M metagenome (GOLD analysis project Ga0214921, IMG submission 177992) | Freshwater microbial communities from Lake Lanier, Atlanta, Georgia, United States - LL-1505 | ecosystem: Environmental > Aquatic > Freshwater > Lake | place: USA: Georgia | collected... | reverse complement strand
TGGCAGAGAAAGCCGCATGGGAAACCGTTAAGGGAAGTTCCATGGAGCTTGTAGCCATCAATCCTGGTTTTGTACTTGGACCATCTTTAGGAACCGCTGGTGACGGCACAAGTGAAGCAATGATTGCAAACCTCATTGGAGGCAAGATGCCAGCAATTCCTGATATCGCTATGGGGATGGTTGATGTGAGAGATATTGCCCGACTGCATGTTGCAGCACTTGAAGCACCGAAAGCAGCTGGGAAGAGATTCATAGCTGCCAGCTCGCAACCAGTTGCTATGGCATATTTGGCCGAAACGCTTAAAAAAGCCGGTTACAAAAAGGTGCCATCACGTAAAGCGCCAAACTTTGCCATCAAGCTGATGGCGCTCTTTGACCGTGAAGCGAAGGGAATGGTTCCCAATCTCGGCGTCAAGATTGCTTACGACAATCACGAAACTGTTGAAATCCTTAACTGGAAACCGACTCCTCTCGAGATAACCTTTACCGAGATGGCAGCAGCTATCTCTAAGTAAGGGGGCGACGTGGCAAGTAAAAAGGAGAGCCTTGTCGAGTGGCGCTCTGAATGTCCCATTAGCTCCGGTCTAGACATCCTTGGAGACAAATGGTCTCTACTCATCGTGCGAGATCTGATCACCTATGGGACTCGGACGTATTCTGAGTTCTCTGAATCACCCGAGAGAATTTCTACAAACATTCTTGCTGACCGACTGAAATTACTAACAGCTTTGGGAATCATTGAAAGAGTAGATGCTGACCGAAGCGCCCGCAATAATGCATTCCAACTTACCAAGAGCGGGAAGGAACTTCGCAAAGTCCTTGAGGCTCTAGGTAGATGGTCTTACGCAAACATGCGAGATCTGCATCCAGATATCGTGAGCATTGACTAGTTTCGTCTGATTCGACTTAAAATTCTGCCCGCAGATTTGCCCGCATGACCGCAAAATTGACCGTGAATTCCTGCAAATTCACTCTAACTCTTGCAAACACTTCGACAAGATTTTTACGCATATCTCGTATGCTCTTTTGCGTAAGGTAAACAAAATAAAGAAGAGTCGCCCTATAAGCCGGATCCTGTAGTTCTTTCGAACCGATCACCATCCATCTAGATCTGCAATTGCTTGCAGATTCAAGCAACCTACCCGATAGCTTGCGCGAGCAACGCACTATCTTCTTGGTCTTGCTTCAGGTGGGGTTTACATAGCTAACTGCATTGCTGCAATTACTGGTGGTCTCTTACACCGCCGTTTCACCCTTACCAATATTGCTATTGGCGGTCTACTTTCTGTTGCACTTTCCCGCGGATTGCTCCGGGTGGGCGTTACCCACCACCTTGCTCTGTGAAGTCCGGACTTTCCTCGGTGCCTTGCGGCAACGCGGTGATCCGGGCGACTCTTCGTTGGCTAATGGTACGGGAGTTTAATTACCGCTTGCCACGTAATCTTTCAGGGCCTGGCGCTCGGAATCGAGTTCATTCACATGATTTTTAACCACATCACCGATTGAAACGATAGAGATCAGGGCTCCATCGGCATCAACAACTGGGACGTGACGTATACGTAGTTCGGTCATCATCTGCATAAGTTCGGAAACGGTGGAATCAGTTGTGCAGGTGTGGACATCGACGGTCATGATGTCACGCACGTGCATACCAATAAGCTGATCAAGTTTGCCGGGCATCGCTCGGACTACATCTCGCTCCGAGACAATGCCATCAATTTTCTTGCCATCGCCAGAGACAACTAGGGCGCCAACATGATGAGAGTTTAAAGAGTTCACCAAATCATGGATGCTGGCACTAGCTGAAATAGTTTCAACGCGCTTTCCCGAGATTATGCTGCCAATCTTCATCAACCACTCCTTAACTCTTGAGTGGCTCCATACTGCCCTCTTGCCGGCAAGAAGCAATAGGGCGGTTTGGTTAAATCTTCGCTTTTCCTGTGCCACCACGGGTGGCATAGAGGCTAGTAATCGCTGTGACCGTAAGTGTTGTAATGATGACTGCCAGACTGAGTTCGAGGGAAATCTCAGGCACGTGCACGCCAACGCTATGCAGCGCATGCAAGACCATCTTGACTCCGATAAATGCCAAGATAAATGAGAGCCCACGAGATAGGTGAATAAGTCGATCCATGAGTCCTTGGAGTAAGAAGTAGAGCTGACGAAGACCCATGAGCGCAAAGATATTTGCGGTGATGACAACGTAGCTGCTCGTTGTGAGACCAAGGATTGCTGGAATTGAATCGAGTGCGAAGATTAAATCTGTGATGCCAAGGGCGACTAGTGCGATGGCAAAGTTGCTAAAGCCCCGTTTGCGCATAAATACAACTAGCTTCGACTCTTCTTCTTCCACATTCTCTTTCTCATGGACCAACTTATATGCGGTGAAGATTAGGAATGCGCCAAAGAAGAAGAAGACCCAGGTAAACCTCGAGACGAGTGCTACTCCTAGGAAGATCAGGATGACGCGCAACACGATCGCAATCAGAATTCCATAAAGCAAGACGAGCTGTTGTGACTCTTTCTTTATCTTGAGTGTGGCGAGCAGGATGATAAAGACGAAAAGGTTATCGACTGAGAGTGAGTATTCGGTGAGCCAGCCGGCAATGAACTCTTTGCGATATTCAGCCGGAGCCCACTGCGGCAAGAAGTAACCAAATGCAATCGCTGCCACCACATAAAAGAGAGTCCAACTCAAAGCTTCCCGAGGAGTGGTCTCTTTATTTCTACGCACGATTGCCAGGATTAAATCGGCAACTATTACTACTCCTAGTACTGCAACAGTTACTAGCCATTCCGTCGATGAAATCATCGCAAGTGTCCTCTTTCATTAACTGAGCGCACAGCGCGCAGGCCGTCGTATGGCCAGATAGAGATAGAGGATATCGAACATGGCGCGGCATCGACGTGGAAGACCGCTTCGGCTGGTGCTCCTATGGCCAATTTCACTGCAGTCTTGATGACTCCGTTATGTGTTACAACAATTATCTTTTTACCTGGGTACTCGGCAACCAACTTCTCTAGCGCTTCTTCAATCCGCACCGATGCTTCATCCCATGACTCTCCCCCACCTGGTGCGTAGGCAGTTGAGTTAAGCCACGCCTGATATGCATCGGGATCTTCCTCTTTTACCTCTTCAATTGATTTTCCATCCCATGATCCAAATGAGAGCTCAAACCAGGCTTCGTCAAAGATGATTTCAAGTCCTGTGGTGCGCGCAATTGCTTCGGCTGTTTGTCGTGTGCGATTAAGTGGTGATGCAATCAAGATATCGGCGCCAAGTTTGACTGCTTCTTCTGCAACAAGTTCGGCTTGGTCAAGTCCTTCTTGCATGAGCTCTGGATCAAGTGCTCCCGTGCCTGAGAATTTACGGGTGGGTGTGAGAACTGTTTCGCCGTGGCGCACAAAATAGATAAAGGTTGGAATCTCGGCGCTGCGCAGGCGATCTGTCAGATAATTCTGCTGAATGACAGCCGCTGGTTTATGAGCACTTTCGCCATCAAGTGCCTTATTAGCTAGGCGATCGGCATGAGAATTATCATCGCGAGGAATCCAGGAGTAGGTAACAAGAGATGGTGTGTGAGCATCACGGCATTGCTTGGCAAGATCACGCATATCGGCATGCTTAATCTGCCAGCGGCCAGACATCTGTTCCACCACTAACTTAGAATCCATGGCAACTTCCACCGTTGCTGCTTGGTCTAATTGATGAATATGTGAAAGTCCAGCAAGTAACCCGCTATATTCAGCAACGTTATTCGTTGCTACCCCTATGACATCAAAGAGCTCGGCGACAATCTTGCCGTTTTCGGTAACCACTGCGCCATAGCCAGCAGGGCCTGGATTACCGCGAGAACCACCATCGGCAGTTAATCTAAAGTGGCGAGCCATTAGTGATCACGCACCAATATGCACCGACATTCTTCACATCTAATAACTTCATCATCTGCCAATCCGGTAATTCTTTGAAGTTCATTTGCATTCAGGGTCAGGTGGCAGCCTTTGCATTGATTACCAGCGAGCACCGCCGCCCCTATCCCGCCATCTGCTCCACGAATTTTTTCATAGAGCGCCAGGAATTCAGCGCTCACTGATTGTGTCGTTGCGGTGCGATCTGTGGCAATGCCTTCAAGTTCGGTATTGATTGCAGCCATGGCGTTTTCTTTGCGAATATTTAGGTCGGCAATAACTGCGGCAAGCTCTGCTTCCTCTGCCGTCAAAGTCGTGATGCGCTCTTTTAGCCCATCTACTCGCAACATAATCTCAAGTTCGACTTCTTCTAGCTCTGATCTGCGGGCACCTAGCGTGATGAGTTCATGCTGAGTCTGCTCAAGTTCTTTGGGAGTTCCAGTTCCTGAGGAAAGTCGGGTTTCATCTCGAGTAATGCGAGTAACAATCTGCTCAACATCGCCTTCAGCACGTAATAGCTCGCGCTTAACATCACTAAGTTCAGTTTCTGCGGCAATTCGTAGATCGCGCACATTATTCGCTTTGATTGTGGTTGAAGTTATCTCAGCTAGTTCAGGCAGGTTCGCTGCCTTGTTCTTCAGCGTGGCACTGTTTAAATCAAATTTTTGGATATCAAGGATGGAACGCTGGTCGCTAGCGCTAGCTTTCACGGCGTTCTCCTCTAAAAAAGTGGCGGTGCATTATGTAATTCTTACGCCTACCTTACTTTATGCAGAGCACTCGGGGCTACTTAACGCTGAAGTAGTAGCTTGCCTTCACGGGATGGCCATCTTCTGAGACCACTCGGTAGGTAACCAAGTACTTGCCCTTCTTCAGGGCTCCCGAGATCTTTGTCGTTGCTCGCGCGCCACTGATAATCGTTGGTGACTTATCTACCCGCTTGCCTTGTGAATTGGTAACAGTAATCGTACTAACCACTTTTGTATCAAGAGTTAGCAGGCTCTCACCAAACTCAATCCATACTGACTTAGGCGGCTGAGCAAGAATTGCGTTCTTGATGGGGCTTGTCTTTGCAATCTCGGCATGAGCGCTAGCACCATAGGTGCCCGTATTTAAAATTGAAAGAAATATGGTGAACAAAAGTAATTTTCTAGCCACAGTTCTCAGGTGCTCCGACATGTCCTAAGAGTACTCCTGCACAAATCTTGCTCTACCGAATCATTTGCACATCTGACACAATTTGACCATGGCACGGCGTATTCCCGCAGATGTAAAGAAGCATTACGACAACGCACCATCTCCTCATCGCGAGACAATGCTCGAGATGCGTGAACGAATACTTTCAATCATTCCTAAGGCGGAAGAGGTGGTCAGTTATGGGATGCCAGCTTTTTGTCTTGATGGCGTTGTAGTTGCAGGGATTCTCGCCAATAAGAAGCATGTCGGCTACTACCCCTTTAGCGGATCAATTCTGAGGTTGTTTCCGGAAGAGTTGGCGAAATACACGAAGACAAAGAGCGCCATCCATGTTCCTGTTGATAAACCACTTACGAAAACCTTGATTGCCAAGTTGATTAAGGCGAGGATTGCGCTATGAAAAAGCTGCCGCCGATCGTTATCGCTGTGGCACTGCTTGGAACTCTATTAACACTCCCCGCATCTGCCGCCGTTAAGGCCGGTTCTACTTGCTCAAAGGTAGGTTCAGTAAATACCAGCGGAGGCAAGAAGTTCACCTGTATTAAATCAGGTAAGAAGCTTGTTTGGTATAGCGGACCAGATGCAGCCAAAAGGGCAGCAACTCCTAAATCTCCGACCAGCTTCGCCAATCTCTACCAAAACCGAAATGGGATTGCCTACGCAGCTTGGAAATCAACTGCTGAATCCATCGCTGATGGAAAATCAAATATCGTTAATCTGAACATTTATCTTGGTCCAACCACAGTTGCACCAAAGTATAAAACTCCAGAGGTTGCCTTAGCTTTGGTTTCACAAGCCTTTTATAAATATAAGACCCCTGAAAATGTGCATGTCATTCAATACTCCATCGAAGACATCAAATGGGCGGAGGATAAAGTTAAATCTATAGTAAATATTAATGACTACAACCAGTTGAATGGACAAGAGAACGGTCGTCTAGTTAGCAGCAATTGTGAGGCTAACGATTGTTTTGGAGCAAAACAGGTTTCGACAAATTCTGGTATAGCCTTCATTTTGCAAGGCGTTGCGAAGGCGAGAAACAACGATCCCATGGGTGTGGCTAGATGGGAACTAGGTCATTTAGATGCCCATGAGTTCATGCATGCTATGCAGAGAGCGACAATAGCTGGCCAACAGACAAAAGACTGGCCTACCTCCTGGATTATGGAAGGCTCAGCTGAGTTAGTGCAAAACCTCGTAATGTCACATAAATCTTATGCTGAGTATATGAAGTGGCGAAAATTGGACTCGTCTCAGTTATACGGAAAAAATACAAAGATCACAAGTAAATTTATGACTAGCTATTTGGATTTGAAAGCTAATGGCGATTACTGGAGATCTGTCGACACCTACTACGCATACAACCTAGGTAGTCGGATTATAGAAATATTCGTGGCACTAAAAGGCTCTGACATCATGCTCGACCTATTCCGAGAGAGTGCCTTGCAAGGATTTGAGCCCGCATTTCAATCCTTATTTGGAACTACGTGGGCTGAAGCCTCACCAATAATTAATAAGACAATTGTTGAGCTTTTTCAGAGTGGTGAATAGTTCAACAAAACGTGGGCGGCGAGCTTTTGAAATAATGGACTAGAGCGTTATCTTCTTAATAATCTTTTCATCGCTGATGATCTGAAGCTGATATCCCTTTAATTTTTGTGAAGCTTTAAGAATAAGCTGGCCATCTTCAGAGTATGTAAATGAAATCTTCTTGCTTACAGATCCCTTCTTCACTGCTATCACCCTAATTGAAGGACTGGCTGCAGAGATTTCTACATCACTAGTGAGGGTATAGGTGCTTCCCTTCTTTACTTTCGTGAATTTAGAGGTAGCAATCTCTTCTTCAACTATATTCTGGAGTGCTTCTAGATTGGCGGTTCTTGCTCTCTCATCCGCATTAGGCAGGAATGTATAGCCAAGCTCTGCTGCCGTTGGGCTTCCATCAGGATTCTTGATCCATGTTGGATTCTCTGGTGTTGCAATTGGTCCAGTTGCACCTTGTGGTTCAGGACCATAAATAGGAGATCCATCAGGATTAAATCCCTTTTGAATCATTCCTGCAGGAGGAGGTGGGGGCGGGGGTAGCTTTGCACGTTCTTCTGCATTTGGAATAAATGTGTAGTCAAGCTCTGCTTGTGTGGGAGATCCATCAGGATTCTTAATCCATGATGGATTCTCTGGAGTTGCTATAGGACCTGTAGAACCGGTTGGAACTTGCGGTTCAGGACCATAAATAGGTGTTCCGTCAGTGTTGAAACCCATGAAGATGTCTGCATAACTTGGAGTGCCAAAAGATAAAATTCCAACTACGAGTGCAACGGTGAGTTTTTTGCCACCAGCAGTTATTTTTCTGCACCTCATGAGAGAAGACTACATTGAGATAAACGTGGGCGGCGAGGGTTTCGAACCCCCGACATCCTCGGTGTAAACGAGGCGCTCTACCACTGAGCTAGCCACCCGGCTGATATTGCTTGCGAATACTACTTTATATATACGAAAGTAGGAAAATCGTGCGTGAGAAGTGGGAAATTAGAGTGCAGCGATAGCGGTTTTGTAATCGCCATTATTGCGAGCATCGCCAAGGCCTTGAACTACTGACCAGCGCACGATGCCCGCTTTATCAATGATGAATGTTCCGCGCATCGCACACCCAATATCTTCATTGAAAACTCCATATGCCGTAGCGGCTGCGCCATGTGGCCAGAAATCTGAAAGTACTGGGAATTTATAGCCTTCTTGTTCGGCAAAGATCTTCTGTGAATGCATTGAATCGCATGAGATCGCAAGAACCTGCACATTATCGTTTTCAAATGCTGAGATGTCATCCCGGATTGCGCAGAGCTCACCCGTGCAAGTGCCGGTAAATGAGAAGGGAATGAAGACAAGAACAACGTTCTTCTTACCTTTAAAAGATGAAAGTGAAACCTTGGTGCCGGTCTGATCTTTTAACTCAAAATCTGGCGCCACTTGTCCGATTGCAATTGTCATGGCGCGAATCTATCGCTTGCCCACTTTTCGTGCCACTAGCCGGGTGGCGGTCCAATCAGCAGCAACAGCTAAAGATGATGTTTGACTCAGACCACATGTGGGGGCGGCATCTTGAATATCACTTGGTTGCACATGGCCATCGCGTCCTACCTTTGGAGTAAGCACCCAGATAGAACCGGTTTCAGAAAGATATGCCATGGCATCCATTAACTCATCTACCAGATCGCCATCATCTTCACGAAACCACAGAAGAACGGCATCAATTACTTCATTGGTGGAACCTTCAAGAAATTTCGTTCCGGTAATTTTCATGATCTCGCTGCGAAGGGCGGCATCACAATCTGCCCCATATCCCACCTCGAGGACGAGCTCTCCCTGAGCAAATCCCATGCGCATTGCCACGGGATAAGTCCACCGAATGTGACGAATATTTACAAGGGTTTAACCTGTACTTACCCTTCTTTTTTTGTGCTCATCCCAATTTTAGGCGAGAATACGGCCATGACTGAATTCGATGGATTCCCAGATCAGATAATCGATCAACTCGTGGATACGGATCCAGGTGAAACGGCAGAGTGGCAGGCCTCCTTTGACGCCGCCCTCACCGCGGCAGGTCCCGTCCGTGCTCGTTATCTGATGCTCTCACTTCTTCGCCGGGCACAAGAGAAGAACATCGGAATTTCTCAACTTCGCACCACTGATTACATCAACACAATTTCGCCAGAACACGAACCAGAGTTTCCAGGCGATGAAGTGATGGAACGCCGCATCCGTAGATTTAATCGATGGAATGCGGCGATGTTGGTGCACCGCGCGCAGCGTCCTGGCGTTGGTGTGGGCGGACATATTTCTACCTACGCATCATCTGCTTCACTTTATGAGGTTGGCTTTAACCACTTCTTCCGCGGACAAGATCATCCTGGTGGCGGAGACCAAGTCTTCTTCCAAGGTCACGCTAGTCCTGGAATGTATGCACGAGCATTTCTTGAAGGTCGCTTTACTGAAAATCAGCTCGATGGATTCCGCCAAGAACTCTCACATCAAGGTGGTGGATTATCCTCATACCCACACCCACGTTTAATGCCGGATTTCTGGCAGTTCCCCACTGTCTCAATGGGTATTGGTCCGATCAATGCAATTTATCAAGCACGCTATAACCGTTACTTACATAACCGTGGATTTAAAGATACAAGTGATCAGAATGTATGGGCATTTTTGGGCGATGGTGAAATGGATGAGGTCGACACCATTGGCGCTATCGGTCTGGCATCACGCGAGAAGCTCGATAACTTAACTTTTGTGGTGAACTGTAACTTGCAGCGCCTAGATGGTCCGGTGCGCGGTAATGGCAAGATCATTCAAGAGTTGGAATCTATGTTCGGTGGCGCCGGCTGGAATGTGGTCAAAGTTGTCTGGGGCCGCGAGTGGGACCCACTACTGGCCCAAGATCGTGAAGGCGCACTTGTTAATTTGATGAACACCACGCTCGATGGAGATTTCCAAACATTTAAGGCCGAAGGCGGCGCATTCGTTCGCGAACACTTCTTCGGACGCGATCCTCGCACTGCCGCGATGGTCGCTGGTTGGTCTGATGATCAAGTCTGGGGACTCAAGCGTGGTGGCCACGATTATCGCAAACTCTTTGCGGCATATACCGCAGCGGTGCAGAAAAATGGAAAGCCAACAGTCATCCTGGCCAAGACAATTAAGGGTTGGACACTTGGTTCGCACTTCGAAGGACGTAACTCGACTCACCAGATGAAGAAGATGACCCTTGAGGACATCACCGAATTCCGTGATCGCCTGAATATTCCACTGACTGACGACAAGTTAGATAAGTACCTACCTTCTTACTACCGACCAGCAGCTGATTCACCTGAGATGAAATATCTGGAAGAACGTCGCCGCGAACTGGGTGGATCTATTCCACGTCGTCGTAAAGTCTCAAAGCCACTTCCACAACCACCAGATGAAGTCTATGAATCTGTGCGCCGTGGTTCCGGTCAGCAAGAGATTGCCACCACGATGGCATTTGTTCGTATGCTCAAAGACTTGGTGAAAGACCCAGGACTTGGCAGCCGCATCGTTCCAATCATTCCTGATGAGGCTCGCACATTTGGTCTTGATTCACTGTTCCCAACGCTGAAAATCTACTCCCCTCATGGTCAGCAATACATGGCGGTGGACCGCGAACTCATGCTCTCTTATAAGGAATCAACAACTGGTGTGATTTTGCACGAAGGAATTAACGAAGCCGGATCTGTTGCATCCTTTACTGCGGTCGGTTCTTCCTACTCAACACATGATGAACCAATGATTCCGATCTACATCTTCTACTCCATGTTTGGTTTCCAGCGCACCGGAGATGCCTTCTGGGCCGCCTCTGACCAGTTAGTACGTGGATTCGTACTGGGCGCCACCGCAGGTCGCACAACGCTCAACGGTGAAGGTTTGCAGCATGAAGATGGACATTCACATCTGCTAGCTGCAACGAACCCAGCAGTAGTTTCATATGATCCAGCCTTTGCTTACGAAGTTGGCCATATCTTTAAAGATGGTCTGCGCCGTATGTATGGCGAGAACAGTGAGAACATTTATTACTACATGACTGTCTATAACGAGCCATATCTGCAGCCGGAAGAACCTAACAATCTTGATGTTGAAGGCTTGCTGAAGGGAATTTATCTCTATGCACCTGCTTCCAAGCAACGTAAGAAGAATGCCCAGATTCTGGCATCAGGTGTTGGAGTCAACTGGGCCCTTAAGGCACAGAAGTTATTGGCCGAAGATTGGGGCGTAGCAGCATCTGTCTGGTCTGTGACTTCCTGGAATGAACTTCGTCGCGATGGGCTAGAGGTAGATCGCCATAACATGCTCAATCCTGGTGATAAGAAGAGTGCCTATATCAATAACAAACTTGCTGGAACGCAAGGTCCAGTTATTGCTGTCTCTGACTTTATGCGCGCGGTGCAGGACCAGATTTCACCGTGGGTACCAAATCAATTCCACTCACTGGGCACAGATGGCTTTGGTCTTTCCGATACTCGCGGTGCACTTCGTCGCCACTTCAAGGTTGATGCCGAATCAATCGCGGTCGCAACTCTGGCCGAGCTTGCTAAGGCAGGAGAAGTCAAAGAGTCTGTCGTTCAAGAAGCTATCGATAAATACCGAATCTTTGATGTGCACGCTGCAGATGCTGGCAACACCGAAGGTTCTGGTTGAGCTAACTCTTTCTCACACTCTCTTGATTGAGAGAGTTGGCGAAGAAGAAAGTTGCCAGCAACATCGCAGTTGGAATCATCATGGCAAGTGCGATCGATCCGGTGAATTGAATGGTCCAGGCAACTATCCATTTTACGCCAAAGGTGAGAACGGTGTTTGTCACACCAAATTGACCCACAACCACCGCACTCGGTAACTTCGAGCGACGATTTGCTGCTGAAAAAAATGATGGTGCCACAAATGATGAACCAAGGCCTGCCATGGCATAGCCAAGGATGAACAGTGAGTACGACCACCACTGAAGCTCTGCCGGCAAGTGCGTTGCCACAATAATGCAGCCACCAAAACCGATTCCGGCAAAGAGAACTCCACGTTTGGCCCAGACCTGAATCGGTGCTTTATCTAAAAGACGATTGATGAGAAGTCGGCCCACAATCATGGCGGCGGTAAAAATAATAAATGGCGCAGTGCTTAGCCCCGCCGAAATATCGAGCCGCTCCTTAGGAAAGATTGTCCCCCAGTCACCGAGTGCGAATTCCAGATAAATCACACAGGCCATGCCAAGGCTGACCGGCCAATCAATTTCAAATGAGGTAAAGATATCTTTGATTGTGTAGTCATGATCAGAACTTGTGTTGGGTTCAAGCAGAACTGATTTAAGCCGAATCACAATTGAAATCATGATTGCGGCAAGAACCACAGAGAGGGCGGTGATGTGGGTAGTAAGTGCCACCCGGCCCACTAGCAAACCTGAAAGTATTGATGTGGCGAGTGAACCCGCACTCCAGTAGCCAGCTCCGGTAGTTATGACATTGACTTTGCCCCGTTCCAGGAGGTGAAAGCCATGCGAATTCAGGCAGACATGTACTGCGGTAATTCCAAGACCAAATGAAATATTAAAGAGTAGGAAGAGAAAGCTTGAGCGCACCTGCACCAAAAAGGTCAGAGATGTAAAGAGCAGAAGGATTGAAGCAATCGTGACCCTAAAGGCCCCGAATTTATGGAGAATATGCCCGACGGTAAGCAGACCTAAAAACGCACCAATTCCACCTGTGCTCACAAGTGAACCAAAAGCACCATTTTCTAATTGCATATTGGCTTTCACCTCTGGAAAGCGCGGGAGCCAGGCCATGATTCCAACGCCAAAACAGAGAAAGAGCGTGTGAAGGAGTTTCTTCTCTCTGCTGTGATCAATCACAATCGACATTAGAAGAGCGCGTTTGCTAATTGCGTGCGAGCTTTAATTACTCGTGGATCAGCAGGGTCAACGAGGGCAAATAGTTCAAGGAGGCGATCTTTAACCAGCTTCTGCTCATCTCCATCAAGGATCTGGACTAAACGAAGTAGGCGTTCAAAGCCTGGTTCAAGATATCCACTCATCACCTCCACATCAGCACACTGCATCTGAATGGAAATATCATCTGGGTTCTTAACCGCCGACTCCATCACTTGATGAGCATCAATTCCTTCGGTGCGAAGCAGAAGTTGCACCTGCGCAAGTCCGAGCTTTGCAAAGTTATCGTTAGGTTTACGAGCTAGCAGCTTCCTATAGGCAGCTTCAGCACTTTCATAATCTCCCTTATCTAGGGCTGCCAGCGCTTCATCTTCTTCCGGTTCGGCAAGTTCTGCTGGCTCTTCACCGATTCCTTGTTTTGCCGCAATAGCAAGAATTTTGTTGATGACCTCACGAAGTTGTGTTTCCGTCAGTGCTTGCTCAAGGAAAGGAATTGCTTGGCCGCCAATAAAGACCACACCGTATGGAATCGTGCGCGCTTGCAGAGCTTGGGCAACGGGGGCTTGGGTGTCGATATCAACTGTTGCTAACGCCCACTTTCCTTGATCTGCTGCCTCTAAATTCCCGAGTGATTGAAGTACGGTGACAGATTCTGCCGAGCGAGGCGACCAACATAGAATCACCACCGGTTTGGTCTTTGAAAGTGGCAATAACTCTGATTGCAAATTCTCGGTTGTTACAACTATTCCCGGCATTGCAATAGATGTATCTGGCGCTGGTTTTCCGAGCGAACTTAAATCAACGGCCTTAGCAAAATTAGGTGGCAGGCTCATTACTGAATCATGCCATCAACTCGTACCGTGACGCCAGAATCGCGGCGAAAGGGCAAAACATCTGCGATATAGGCCTTTGCTGCAAATTCCAGTCCCACATCATGGCCCGCTTTTTCACTCAGATACCAACGGTGCTCTAACGTCTCATGAAAAAATTGAGCAAGTTCAATTCTGCCCTCGTGCTCTGGTGGAATCAAATTAACTGTTGGCCTAAAGACTTCATCGAGCCATCTCTTTGCCGAATCTGCAACTGGCGGCTTCGGAGATTTCTCGCGTCCTCGGAAGCGATCAAATGAAGCAAGCAGCCTTTTGGCTTGTAGCTCTTCGGTTTCTAGTCCGATTAACTCGCGCAATCGATTCTTGTGATAACCAGCAGCAACAAGCTTAGGTTGAAAGACTAACCGGCCGGCATCTTCTCCTTCTTCCATCGAGACAGATACCTCTTCTACTGCAAAACCTAGATCGTGTAATTGACGCATGGCACGTTCTACTGCATGTCGATCAGTGGGATCAAGTACCTGGCGATCTTTAAGGGCTGACCACAGGCGGTGATAACGGTTAATCAGGGCGGTGCTTGCGCGAATAGGGTCCATACCTGGATAGAGAACTCCAGAGAGTTGCAAGTCTTCAAGTTCTGCCGCAACGTTAAAGTGGGCAATCTCTAAATCGTGTTCACGTTGTCCGGCTGTCAAAGTTTTCTGAAACTCTCCCGTTTCAGCATCTACTAGATATGCGGCATAGGCTTCGGCATCTCTGCGAAATAAGGTATTGGACAGTGAACAATCGCCCCACCAGAAACCAAGCAGGTGCAGGCGAACCAGCAACAGGGCCAGCGCATTGGCCATCAACGTTACTTCTTCACCAGTTACATTCTTATCGCTGAGTACAACGCGATAGGGCAATGAGTACGGCAAGAACCTAGTGACAAGGGCGCATGGAAGTTCTTCACCGTTGTTATCTGTGCGACCTTCGATGACTGCAATCGACTGAACGCTGGGAGAATCGAGTTGAGTGAGTTCGCGCAAAATCTTGTATTCGCGGTTTGCAAACTCGGCCACTGTCTCTTTGACGGCGTAGACCTCAGACTCGGGGTCATCGGTAGAGCGCACCAGGCGCACAACGTGGCGGGAGATGCCTCGTTTTTCAGCCAGCATCGGATCTTCTGGCCACTGTTCCAAAGGCAGGTTCCACGAAAGTCCGGTGACGGCAGCAATCTCTTCACCAAGTCCAGTTATCCGCAGCGCCATGGGAGTTATTCTCTCTTACGCTTTACAATAAAGCATGGCAATTTCAGAGCGAATGAAGCGAAAAGTCAAAGATTCACCAACTTCACAAGATTTTGGTGCAGCTGGCGAGCCGGTGGACCGCGCTCATCCATTTTATTTCGGATTTGTCGCAACGTTAGGTGCGTTAAGTGCCTTTGTTCTCATGCGAGCACTTGCAAGTGCGAGTCAAGTATTTGTACTGATTGTGATCGCACTCTTCTTGGCCATGGGTCTAAACCCAGCAGTTGAGGCTATTCGCAAGCGAGGCCTCTCACGCATTTCAGCTGTTGCCATAATCTTTGTATCGGTGCTCATCGCGGTCATTCTTTTTGGGGCGCTGATTGTTCCTCCGCTTGTTTCGCAAGGCACGCACCTGATTGAGATTGCACCATCGCTACTTGGTCAACTAAAAGATAATCCTTGGATTGCAAATATCAATGAAAATTACGGAATTATCGATACTCTAGAAAAGAAATTGAGTTCGGTAACTTCCAATGGCACCCTCTTGTTCTCAGCTTTCGGTGGAGTCGTTGGAGTTGGAAAAACTGTTCTCAGTGGCACCTTTACCGCACTGACAATTTTAGTGCTTACTCTTTACTTCATCACATCACTTCATCAGATGACTGAGCTCGGCCTTAAATTGGTCCCAAGTAGTCGTCGTCCACGAGTAGCGCTACTAACAAATGCAATCATCGCTCGCGTGGGAGCATTTGTGGGAAGTCAGATATTAATCTCTTCACTTGCTGCCTTCTTTTTAACAATATTCGGAGTCATTCTTGGTCTGCCATCACCTGTGGCAATCGGAATCATTATCTTTGTCTGCGGGCTTGTGCCACTTATCGGGCACTTCATCGGGTGCGCAATCTTCACCATACTTGCTCTCACAGAGTCAGTCACGTTAGGAATTGCAGCTTTCGTTGGATACATCATTTACGTGCAGATTGAGAATTACATTCTCACTCCGAAAATCATGAAGCGGACACTGAACCTTCCAGGTGCGGTAACAATCATCGCCGCCCTGATTGGCACATCACTTCTTGGACTTGTTGGCGGATTACTAGCTGTGCCAATCGCGGCTTCAATTATCTTAATTCTAGAAGAAGTCGTAATCCCCAAGGCAGAGAAGTCTTAAATCTCAGTAGGTAGTGGTAGTCGCTGCGGAGCAATAACCTCAACGATTTCACTTAAGACTCTATGAACAAATGGTTCGCCCACCCATAGGTGTTTAGCGCCATCGACAGCGATCAGCTTGGTTTGCGGAATAACGCTAAAGCGCAGACGTGCTTGTTCTGGTTTTAAGTAGTCATCATGTTCCGGAATCAGTGCAATCACTGGTCTGCCATCTGCGCCCCAAAACTCAAGATCGCCATCGATGATATCTAGCAGTGTGGGGCTTAGAAGTATTAAGCCCTTCACGCGCGGATCACGGGCATGGCTAATTGCAATACTTGTTCCAAATGACCACCCAATAACCCACAACTCTTTGATGCCAAGAGTGTCAAAGCAGTATGCAATCATCGCTTCCACATCGTATTTTTCAGCGCGTCCGTTGTCATAGCTTCCGGTGCTTGTCCCAGCTTCACTACTTGTTCCGCGAGTGTTAAAGCGCACGACAGTTACTCCGGCCATGGCAGGTAATCGATTGGCAGCTTTCTTATAAATGTGGCTATCCATCATCCCGCCGCCAGTTGGGTTTGGGTGGCAACATAAAATTGCAGTCGTGGGATTGGAAAGAGGAGTTGCGACCTCTCCTATAAGGCTTTGCCCGTCAGCAGTTAGCACAGTAAATGGCGTGCGCGTTGCGGCAAGAACAGTGCTGGGGCGGATTGGCTCTGACATTGGCGTGAGTCTACTTCGAATTAGTAGCGGGGCGCATTGCGCGTGCGTTCAGTGCGAGGGCCACGATTATTTCGCTTACTCCAGCATGCGTTATGCCAATGCCGGCGATTATCTTCTTCACCATCTAACCAAGCAACGGTATGTGGCGTTGCCATCGGAATCACTTGATCACAGCCTGGGCATCGATATGGTTTATTTGCAGAAGAGCCAGTTAACTTACGAACAGTCCATAAACCATTTTCATCTTCTTCGAAACTTTGATTCGAAGGATTAATCTCGCGGTCTTCATCGTTATTCTTCGGCCGACGATTCTTCGGGTAGTTCTTACGTGGGCTCATGGCTTCATTTTCTCGCACTTTCCCCCACAAAGTGAGAAGATGACACTATGAGCAAGGTCATCAGCGTTTCCCAGCTCCATAAGAAATATGGCCAGACGCAGGCGGTAAACGGGCTTGACCTGGAAATCGAACAGGGTGAAATCTTCGCACTCCTTGGCCCGAATGGCGCTGGCAAGACCACGACGGTTGAGATACTCGAAGGATTTCGTCATCGCGATTCAGGTGATGTGAAAGTTCTTGGCTTTGACCCAGCAACTAAAGGCAGCGCCGGACAAGCTTGGCGTGATCGCATCGGGATTGTGCTGCAATCAACTCAAGATGCCGGCGACTTAACTGTCTATGAATCAGTCTCGCACTTTGCCACCTATTACAAGAATCCAAAAGATGCCCGCGAGGTAATTGAATTAGTGGGACTCACAGAGAAATCTGATGCGCTAGGTCGCACCCTCTCGGGTGGTCAGCGCCGCCGGCTAGATGTTGCACTGGGCATCATTGGTAGCCCGGAACTAATCTTTCTAGATGAGCCCACTACAGGTTTTGATCCGGAAGCACGTAGAGCATTCTGGAATTTGATTCGCACATTACGCGATGAAGGCGCCACCATTGTTCTTACTACTCACTACCTTGATGAAGCAGAAGCATTGGCAGATCGGGTGGCAGTAATAATCCGCGGACAGATTGTGGAAATTGCGCCACCGGCAGAACTTGGTGGCCGCGCCACATCACTTGCCACTATTTCCTGGCGCGATGGAGCACAGACACGCAGTGAGAAGAGTGCTCACCCCACTGAACGCGTCAAAGAGCTAGCAGCACAATTTGATGGTGAAGTTCCAGAACTCAGCATTAAGCGCGCTTCACTAGAAGATATCTATCTGGAAATGATTGGTGGCCATGATGAATAAGCCCACCGCTCTCTCCATTGGTATTCAGCGTGGCAAGTTAGAGATTAAACAATTTATGCGACAGCGTGAATCAGTTGTCTTCACCTTGTTATTTCCACTTATCCTGCTTGCAATATTTGGTTCAGTCTTTTCTAACACCATCGCCGACGGAGTTACCTTTAGCCAATACTTTGTGGCAGGAATGATTGCATCAGGACTTGTTAATACCGGTTTTCAGCAACTAGCAATCATGATTCCCTTGGAACGCGACTTTGGAACGCTAAAGCGACTACGTGGCACTCCGATGCCAGCAAGTAGTTACTTCCTCGGTAAAGCCATCCTTGTCACGGTCAGCATGCTGGTGCAGGTAGCGCTCTTATTGGCTGCTGGCGTCATATTCTTTGGAGTTAATCTGCCAAAGAGCGCCGATAAATGGTTGCTCTTAGCGGCGCTGCTCGTTCTCGGTAGTGCCTGCTCCACAGTTCTCGGTATTGCATTCTCTAATGTTCCTAAATCTGGCCGCGGTGCTTCCGCTGTTGTCTCCCCCGTTGTCATAGTTCTGCAATTCTTTAGTGGTGTCTTCTTCATCTTTACCGATCTTCCGCAATGGATGCAGCAAGTTGCCGCAATCTTTCCCCTCAAATGGATGACGCAAGGAGCCCGTTCGGTCTTCTTGCCAGACTCTTTTGCTACGCGTGAAGTTGCCGGCAATTGGGAAACTGGGCGCACATTTGCCATTATTACGGCATGGCTCGTACTGGGATTGATTTGGGCAGTTCGCAGCTTCAAATGGGAACGCGACTGAAAGCCATTGCTTTAGTAGTTGCGCTCTGCCTGGCATCCTCTGCGAGCAGCGCCGATGCTGCAACTAAGAAGCCAACACCAACGCCAACTGCCAAGGTGAGTGTGAAGGCATCACCCAAAGCAACAACGAAGCCAATAGCCACTGCTAAGCCAACTTCCATAGCAACTTCTAAACCGTCAGTGAAGGCAACTGCAAAGGCGACCGCACCAACAACTGCCAAACCCTCCGTCTCAGCTCAACCGACTGCGTTAGGTCAACCCACTGTCTCCGCTAAACCGAAGCCAAAACCAAAGCCGAAACCAAGACCACGAAAGAAGATTCGTCTTACTCCATCACCAAAACCAAAGTGGCCACCGGTGGACTTTGAATTCGAGTCTGGAATCTATGCCAAGGTGCCGACAAGTAAAGAGTTGGTGAGCGTTATCTCTGCAAAAACAAATCTCGCGTCTCAAGTGAAGGCATGTAGCGAATTTGTTTGTGGGGCAGTTCAAGTCGCTGCTGAACCTGGGTGTTTGTGGTGGGAAGTTAATTCACAGGTCTTATCTAAAGAGGGCGTCATTCTTGGTAACTTACGCACAATATCAACGCCCAGCGCAGTTAGAGAGGTCAAAACCATTCTCCTCATCTCTCCAGAACCGATTGAAACTCTTGAATACATTAGCAATATTGAAGTGATCTGCCATCAAGACCCACGACCTGACGGAGCATCAGCTGCGACATATACAAAGGTGGTGGGATAAGTGATTGGTGGAGTTAATAATCAACTCTTCTTAATGAGCCTTGCCGGATTTCCGGTCGTCTTATTCCTTATTTTCATTTTAAAGTGGACTTCTGCTCGAGGTAAATCACTTGTGGAGCGAAGTGCAACGATTGGCTCTGAAGATGAATACGGAACCCTCATTGCAGTTGCCGAGCCCAATAACCACATTGAGGGTGAAATTCTGCGTCAGAAATTAATCGCAGTTGGAATTAGAGCAACACTTGCCCAGACAAAGCAGGGTCCTCGGTTATTTGTATTTCCGAAAGAAGAGAGCGCTGCCCGAGCGCACTTGAAAAGCTTTAGCTAGCGATTTGCTCCAGGAACCCAGAGCTGATCACCAATCTCTTTATTTGCATGACGAGCAAGAACAAAGAGTAAATCAGAACAACGGTTGAGGTACTTAGCGGTCAGTGGATTTACTCCCCCGCCGAAGGCGTGGATTGCAGCCCATGTGCAACGCTCTGCGCGTCGAACCACGGTGCGAGCAACGTGCAGGTGGGCAGCAGCTGAAGTTCCGGAAGGCAATACAAATGAGCGCAGCGCTTCTAGATCTGCATTGTATTTATCAATCTGTTCTTCTAAATAGACAATCTGTGATTCAAGCACGCGAAGTGGTTCAAATGCAGGTGCGTCAACGACAGGTGTGCACAGGTCTGCTCCCACATCAAATAAATCATTTTGGATTCGCACAAGAAGAGCGCGAACGTCATCGGTTAATTCATCAGTTGCGAGCACAACACCGATTGTGGAGTTTGCTTCATCGACTGTTGCATATGCTTCTAGACGAGGGTCGTTTTTTGATGTGCGGCTCATATCTCCAAGGGAGGTAGTTCCGTCATCGCCTGTCTTTGTGTAAATACGCGTTAAATTAACCATGCGCCTAGCCTATAAGTAGACTTCGGATATGGCACCTTCGTCCCACGACCGCTTCCGGATCACCGGTGGCAGCCGCCTGGTCGGCGAAGTTTCGGTCACGGGAGCCAAGAATTCAGTCCTAAAACTGATGGCCGCATCTCTTTTAGCCGTTGGGAAATCGACCATCCGTAATGTTCCAGATATTGCCGATGTAGAAATAATGTCCGACCTGCTCACACGTCTTGGTTGCACCGTTATTCACACTGCCGACACCGTCACTATTGATGTTCCAGCCACTCCACTACATCGCGCAGATTACGATCTCGTGCGCAAGATGAGAGCATCAATTAATGTGCTCGGTCCACTTGTTGCACGCGTCGGAAGAGCAGAAGTCGCACTTCCTGGAGGCGACGCCATTGGCTCGCGCGGCCTTGATTTTCATATCAAGGGTCTTGAATCTCTTGGCGCCAAAGCACATGTCCAACATGGTTACATAGTTGCCGAGGCTCCGAATGGTCTTACCGGCACTTCTATCGATTTAGATTTTCCATCTGTTGGTGCAACAGAGAACCTCATGACCGCAGCTGTCTTGGCCCACGGTGTCACAACTATTGATAACGCCGCTCGCGAACCTGACCTGGTTGATTTAGGTGAATTCCTGATTGGCATGGGCGCAAAGATTGATGGACTTGGTACTCCCACAATTACTATCACTGGCGTTAAAGAACTCAAACCAACAGATCACACCACTATTACCGATCGCATCATCGCTGGCACCTGGGCATTTGCCGCTGCTATGACCCAAGGTGATATCACTATTCATGGTGGACGCGCGGATCACATGGAAGTCATGCTCGAAAAACTTGCCTCTGCCGGCGCCATCATCACATCAACTAGTGATGGATTTCGCGTGCAGATGAACCAGCGACCACAAGCAATTGATGTGGCAACACTTCCCTATCCAGGATTTGCCACAGATCTACTGCCATTTATTATCGGCATGAATTCAATTGCAGAAGGCCATTCGATTGTTACCGAAAATGTCTTTGAGTCGCGCTTTATGTTCGTCAACGAATTAGTGCGATTAGGCGCTCAAATCACGGTCGATGGCCACCATGCCTCTATCGACGGTATCCCACAGCTCTCTGGCGCCCCGGTTGAGGCAACAGATATCCGTGCGGGTGCTGGACTTGTATTGGCAGCACTTGTTTCTGAAGGTGAAACAACTGTTGATGGCGCATTCCACATTGATCGTGGATACCCGAACTTTGCGGAGCAGTTGGTTGCACTAGGTGCGAAGGTAGCTCGCGAGTAACTAATTGGATTTAGAAGAGATTTTCCGAACCACAGCCTGAACAATGAGCGTCACACTCGTAGCCAAGAGCACACAAATAGATGTAACTACCAAATTGCCATCATTATCTGACATATAGAGAATTCGACTGCCGATGATGCCGAGGATAAGGCCTAATACTAAGGCCCACCTATTTCTCTTTACGAAGCCCTTAATTAACTGACTCTGTAAGAATCGAAACGCGATCATTTGAAACAGATAAGAAGCCACCGCTCACAGTAAACTCCTGAGTTGTTCCATCAGTGCCCTTAATGCTGACAGCTCCATCGACTAGTACGCCAAACAAAGGTGAGTGACCTGGAAGAACTCCAAGGTCTCCCTCTGTGGTGCGAGCAGAGACAAATGATGCCTCGCCTGACCACACCTGTTGTGTTGGCGATACTAGTGCGACGTTAAGAGCCATTTTTATTCCTTACTTAGTTCTTCGCTAGTTCAGCAGCTTTGCGCTCAACATCATCGAGGCCACCGCACATGAAGAATGCTTGTTCTGGAACATGGTCGTACTTTCCATCAGCAAGTGCTTCAAATGCAGAGATTGTCTCTGTGAGCGGAACGAATGAACCATCGAGACCGGTAAAGACCTTTGCCACGAATGTGTTCTGTGACAAGAAGCGCTGGATGCGACGTGCACGTCCTACGAGAACACGGTCATCTTCAGAAAGTTCATCGATACCCAAGATAGCGATGATGTCCTGCAGATCCTTATAGCGCTGCAAGATCTGCTTAATACGGTTTGCAACCCGGAAGTGGTGCTCACCTATATAGCGAGGATCAAGAATACGAGATGATGAATCGAGTGGATCCACAGCTGGGTAGATACCAAGCTCTGAAATCGGACGAGACAACACTGTGGTTGCATCTAAGTGCGCGAATGTTGTGTGTGGAGCCGGGTCGGTGATGTCATCTGCAGGAACATAAATTGCCTGCATCGATGTAATCGAGTGACCACGTGTTGAAGTAATGCGCTCCTGAAGCTGACCCATTTCATCGGCCAGTGTTGGCTGGTAGCCCACTGCAGATGGCATACGTCCGAGAAGTGTTGATACTTCAGAACCTGCCTGAGTAAAGCGGAAGATGTTATCGATGAAGAGCAGCACGTCCTGCTTCTGCACATCGCGGAAATACTCAGCCATAGTAAGAGCAGAGAGTGCAACACGAAGACGCGTGCCAGGTGGCTCATCCATCTGACCGAAGACCAAGGCTGTTTTATTGATAACGCCAGTCTCGGTCATTTCCAGGAACAAGTCGTTACCTTCACGGGTACGTTCTCCAACACCAGCGAATACTGATACACCACCGAAGTTTTCCGCTACGCGGTAGATCATTTCCTGGATAAGAACTGTCTTACCAACACCAGCACCACCGAAGAGGCCGATCTTTCCACCCTTTACATACGGTGTGAGCAGGTCGATAACTTTGATGCCGGTTTCAAACATCTCAGTCTTTGACTCAAGCTGATCGAATGCTGGTGCATTACGGTGAATTGACCAACGCTCCTTGATATCAAGTGATGATGTTGGAACGTCGAGTGACTCACCGAGAGTGTTAAATACGTGGCCCTTTGTGACATCGCCAACTGGGACAGAGATTGCAGAACCAGTGTCTGTTACTTCAGCACCACGCACCATTCCATCCGTTGGTTGCATTGAGATAGCGCGCACGAGGTTATCTCCAATGTGCTGCGCTACTTCGAGGGTCAAGGTACGAGTAGTGCCACTCATGGTGGTCTCTACGTGAAGCGCGTTAAAGATCGAAGGCATCGAATCTGCGGGGAATTCAATATCCACCACTGGTCCAATAACTCGGGCTACGCGGCCTTTACCTGTTGCTGACATTATTCGCTCCCTGCACTAGCTGAGGCCAACGCATCTGCGCCGCCGACGATTTCACTGATTTCTTGGGTAATTTCTGCTTGACGGGCAGCGTTCGCAAGTCGGGTAAGTGACTTGATGAGATCCTCAGCATTGTCAGTTGCTGATTTCATAGCGCGACGACGAGCAGCATGTTCAGAGGCTGCCGATTGCAACATCGCGTTAAAGATACGTGCTTCGATATAACGAGGAAGAAGCGCGTTAAGAACTTCTCCGGCATTGGGTTCAAATTCATACATCGGAAGCAAGCCTGTTGGGACTGCCTCTGTGGACTCAACAACTTCCAATGGAATCATGCGCTTGGCAGTTGCTTCCTGGGTCAACATAGATCTGAACTGAGTAAAGATGATGTGAATTTCATCGACCCCAAGATTTGAATCCGTTGAATCTGCAAGAAATGCACTAAGAAGTGCATCCGCAACTTCCTTGGCATTTTCATAAGTTGGGTTATCAGAAAATCCGGTCCAGGTTCCAGCCATTTCGCGGTTACGGAACTTGTAGTAGTTCACAGCTTTGCGACCGACGAGGAAGTTAGAGACTTGCAAACCACGCTCACGAAGCAGGGCAGCGAGTTTTTCGCCTTCCTTAATCGCATTTGTTGAATATGCACCAGCCATTCCACGGTCGGCCGAGATAATCAAAATCGCTGCTCGTCGTGGATTTTCGTGTGCGGTAGTCAACGGGTGATTTGTGGAAGAAAATGATGCAACTGCAGATACCGCACGTGTGAGTTCAGTTGCATACGGAGTCGATGCCGTTACACGTTGCTGCGCCTTAACGATACGAGAAGCAGAGATTAACTCCATTGCTTTCGTAATCTTTTTGGTCGCTTTAACGGAACGCATCCGTCTGCGATATATGCGAAGTTGAGCACCCATGAGTTACTTCTTCACCGCCGGTGGGACGTGCTTTGTGATCGCTTCGGCAGCTTCGCCCTCGAGCGCCTTTGCCGCAGCTTCGTTAAGTGCTGGAGCCACTGATGACTTAAATTGCTTCTTGAAGTCAGCAACTGCAGCGACCATCTTGGCCACAGTGTCATCTTCTAGCTGCTTAGTCTCAGAGATCACGGTAAAGATATCTTTTCGTTCGCGGCCGATGAAGTCCAGTAACTCAGTTTCAAAGCGACGGATATCAGCAACAGCAACATCATCTAGCGCACCGGAAGTTCCGGCCCAGATTGAAACAATCTGACGCTCGAGAGAATATGGTGAGTACTGACCCTGCTTAAGCAGTTCAACCATACGTGCACCGCGCTCAAGCTGAGCCTTTGATGCCGCATCAAGATCTGAGCCGAAGGCAGCAAATGCTTCCAGCTCACGGAACTGTGCCAGGTCAAGGCGCAGACGACCAGCAATCTTCTTCATCGCCTTTGTCTGAGCTGAACCACCCACGCGAGAAACAGAAATACCTACGTTAATCGCAGGGCGAACGCCGGCATTAAAGAGATCTGTTTCAAGGAAGCACTGTCCGTCAGTAATAGAAATTACGTTTGTCGGAATAAAGGCCGAAACGTCATTTCCCTTTGTTTCAATGATTGGCAGGCCAGTCATGGAACCGCCACCGAGTTCATCGGAGAGCTTTGCGCAACGTTCTAACAAACGTGAGTGTAAGTAGAAAACATCTCCTGGGTAGGCTTCGCGGCCTGGTGGGCGACGAAGTAGAAGTGAGACGGAACGATATGCCTCAGCTTGCTTAGAGAGATCATCAAAGACGATAAGAACGTGCTCGCCTTTATACATCCAGTGCTGACCAATTGCAGAACCGGTATATGGCGCGAGGTACTTAAAACCCGCTGGGTCTGATGCGGGAGATGCCACGATTGTTGTGTACTCCATCGCACCAGCTTCTTCGAGTGCGCCCTTAACGGATGCAATCGTTGAACCCTTCTGACCGATAGCGACGTAAATGCATTTAACCTGCTTCTTCTTATCGCCAGTTAGCCAGTTTTCGCGCTGGTTAATGATTGTGTCGATTGCAACTGCAGTCTTACCAGTCTGGCGGTCACCAATGATGAGCTGGCGCTGTCCACGACCGATTGCTGTCATCGCATCGATTGCCTTAATACCTGTTGCCATTGGCTCCTTAACAGGTTGGCGCTGTACAACAGATGGCGCCTGAAGTTCTAGTGCACGGCGTGCATCAGGAGTGATCTCGCCTTTGCCATCGATTGGACGACCAAGTGGGTCAACAACGCGACCGAGGAATCCATCACCGACAGGAACAGAGAGAACTTCACCTGTACGACGTACAGAGGTTCCTTCTTCAATACCTGCGTAATCGCCCAAGATAACAACACCAATTTCGCGCACGTCGAGGTTAAGTGCGAGTCCTAGTGTTCCGTTCTCGAACTGAAGTAGTTCGTTAGCCATTGTTGAAGGAAGTCCTTCAACGCGGGCGATTCCATCGCCTGCCTGGCTTACTGTTCCGACTTCGTCTCGAGCCGCGGTGCCTGGATCGTATGACTTAACGAAGTTCGCTAAGGCATCCCGAATTTCATTCGGTTGGATCTTGAGCTCTGCCATGAGTTTCCCCTTTATTCCTATTTATTTCCAGCAAGTGCACGTCCGGCACTTGCAAGTCGATGTGAAACGCTTCCATCTACAAGTTCATCTGCAAACTTCACTGAGACTCCACCAAGAATTGATGGCTCCACCTCAATGTTGACGCGGATTGGTTGCCCAACCTGCTTTTCAATCGCCGTTGCCAGGCGTTTCTTCTGTTCTTCGCTTATCTGTGTTGCTACCCGAATGACTGCAATCAAACGATTGCGTCGATTTGCCAGGCCAAATAGATAGTCAGCAAAAGCCGCTTCAATACTGCGGCCGCGAAGACTAGTTACAAGTGCAACTGCTAACTTCACAGTTGATGGTGAAGCTTTCTTGCCAAGCACTTCAGTGACCAGGGCTGATTTAGCTTGCGCTGTTCCAGCCCCTACTAGCGCCTTGCGCAGTTCGAAGTTATCGACCACGAGTTCTGATGTCTCAAAGAGCTCATCTTCAACGCGATCGAGTTCATTGCTCACATTTGCCGCTGATGCTTCTGCTTCAATCGCCAACTGCTCAAGCACATGAACTAGGTCTCCTGCAGCTGACCAACGAAGAGTTGATACACCTGTGAGTATTTCTAGCGCTGGCGCTGAGAGTGTCTTGGCAAAGAGATCCTTCACAAGTGCGCCCTTTGAGGCAGCATCGCGAGCAGGGTCTGCAAAGGCACGGCGAATTGATGTGTTTTTTGAAAGAACATCGGCTGCAAAGAAAAGTTGAGAAGAGAGCTCGGATGAAGATGCAGCGCTTGCGCCTTTAACGGCAGCATCGAGTGCGGCGCGTGCAACCACGAGTGATTGACGGCTACTTCCTCCGAGGTGAATTCTCATATTTTTCCTTACTTGCTCTTCTCGAGGTCTTCGATAAAGCGATCCACGATCCGTGATTGACGGGCCTGGTCATCTAGAGCTTCCCCGACAATCTTTGATGCGAGCTCGACTGCAAGTGCGCCCACTTCATTACGAAGTGATGTCACTGCTTGCTGACGTTCTGCCTCAATAGATGCATGTGCTGCTGCTGTGATGCGAGCCGCTTCCTCTTGCGCCTTTGCGCGAAGCTCTTCGAGAATTGCTACGCCTTGAATGCGCGCTTCTTCACGAAGTCGTGATGCTTCACCTTGAGCAGATGAAAGTTGTTCGTTGTATTGAACGAGAGCGCGCTGTGCTTCTTCTTGCGCTTTTTCAGCTCGCTCTAAACCGCCTTGAATTGCTTCGGTGCGGTCAGTAAATGCCTTTTCAAACTTTGGCACTACCGCCTTGCGAAGCACTAGGAATAGCAGGGTGAAGGCAATCGCACCAACAATTAATTCCGCAGTGTGCGGAACTAGTGGGTTGAGTGCTTCTTCCCCGCTAAGCAAATTAATTGAGCGCATTAGTTTTCCTAATTCTTCTTAGTTATTAGAGAACGAATGCGAGTACGAGACCGAAGAGTGCGAGTGCTTCAGCAAGTGCGAATCCGAGGAACGCGATTGGCTGGAGAACGCTACGTGCTTCTGGCTGACGAGCTACGCCGTTGATATAAGCGGCGAAGATCATTCCTGTTGCAATTGCTGGACCAATTGCTGATAGGCCAAAACCGACCAGGTTGAGTGTGCCTGTCATTTTTTCTTACCTTTCGTTTGGTTATTCATTAGGTGGTGCATTTAGTGCTCGTCGGCAAGGGCGCCGGCGATGTAGAGAGCTGTAAGCAGGGTGAAGATATATGCCTGCAGGCATTGCACCATAAATTCGAAGAATGTAAGGGCAATACCAAATGCAAATGAGAATGGGCTAAATAACTTCATGATCAGATGTGAATCATGCAGCATGTAATCACCGCCCATAATGAATACGAGCAACAGTAAGTGGCCCGCGAACATATTTGCAAAGAGACGAAGTGAGAGCGTCAAGGGACGCACGAGGAAGAAGGTGGCAATTTCGATAGGTGTCAGCAAGATATACACAGGCTTTGGAACACCTGGCATAAAGGCAATCTCTTTCAGGTATCCACCTAGACCCTTTTTGCGAATACCAACGTAGTGAAAGACTCCGAAAGAGAAGATCGCAAGCACGTATGGGAATGCAACGTGTGACATTGCAGGGAATTGCAAGAATGGAACGATTCCAAAGATGTTGTTAGTTAAAACAAAGGTAAAGAGTGTGAATAGGTATGGCACAAAGCGCATGAATTCATGGCCGATAACATCGCGAGCGAGATCATTGCGCACAAAGGCGTAGATGCTTTCGCCAGCAAATTGCAGCTTTGAGGGAACCACTGCCGCTTTGCGTGAAGAGAGAACGAAGAATACTGAAACAAGGATTACTGAAAGAAAGACAAGTAGTACCGGCTTAGTCAGCCAAGGAATTGATTCGTCAAGTGGAGGAAGGTTGAAGTCGTTAGTGCTTGGTGGGACGAATCCATCACCAGCTGCGTATAAGTTAACAAACGCGCGCACACACACTCCTTGAAACTCTAAAAGGGTTGTCAATCAGTCGCCGGGGAAGCGGTAAAGCAGGCCTACCTTATGGGCAATACCGGCTCCCTGTGAAATCCAAGTCCTGGGGATTTATATGGTGCGGCTCACTTACTCGCGGCCAAATCGAAGCCAGACGAGGTAGAGCGCACCGGCTGCTCCCACCAAAAGACCCACGAGGGTGAAGTAGGTGGTCTTCAGGAAATGGTCTGCCGCCCAGCCAGCTCCCCCCCAGAAAAGTAGCCCTGATACGAGATAGCCGAAGATCGACCATAGGGCGTTCTCATCGCGGCGGTTAGCTGGTTCGTTGGTCATGGGGTAATGGTAGATGAGTTTTCAACTTCAAATAACTCGCGATTTCTCCGCCTAACCAGGCGAAGGTCAGCGCGATAGCAGTGACTCCAAAACTAGTTCGGTCGATGCTGGAACGATCGGTATAAGTGGTCAGCGCCCATAAAAAGGCGCCGAGCAGTAAAAACTTAGCGAAGTAGGAGAACATGGCAAGTGCCATGGTGCTCATGGGATCGAGATTGCGCGAAATCTTTGAAACAAAGATATGCACTAAGAAATAAATGAGTACGACTGCTTGTGCAAGGAGTGCTCCGTAAAATCCAGAAAGTCCTTGAATAAAGGTGGAAACCACAATTGCAATCAGACCAACTATTAGCGTTGGAATGAGAGCACCTCTGAGTAGCTGCGCTTCATTACTCTGTTGCGCACCGCTATTTCGTTGCTTGCTCATATTTCCTCCCCCCACTTTTTGTGAAATAAATTGCCGAGGCCAACATGATTCCAGCAACGAGTGCTGATACCCAAAGCGGCTCAAATGCCGAAACCACGACCGGCAGTGCAATTGTTGCGGTCCACACATACATAATCAGTGCAGTACGCAAATGTGAATTTCCAGCACGCAATAATCGGTGATGGATATGATCTTTATCTGAGCTAAAGGGAGATTGGCCGGCACGTAATCTGCGGATAATTGCGGAAAATAGATCAATCAAAGGAATTGCAAGAACTGCAAAGGGAAGTGCAAGTGGAAGAAGTGTGGGACCTAATTTCTCGGCAGAGATCGCATTGGGATCAATCTGTCCGGTCAATGTGATTGCAGAAGCTGCAAGTAATAACCCAAGGAACATCGAGCCTGAATCGCCCATAAATATCTTGGCCGGATGGGCATTGTGTGGCAGAAAACCAATACACACGCCAATAATCACTGCGGTAATCAGAGATGGTGCACCTGCGCGATTAAAGCCATAGACAACTGCCAGCAGGTATGCGAAGGCAAAGAAGGCGGCCCCTGAAATAGCCACTATTCCTGCTGCTAATCCATCTAGGCCATCGATGAAGTTAACCGCGTTGATGGTAACCAGAACAATAAGCACAGTTACCAGTTGACCAATGCTTGGTGGCAATGTGATGACGCCATTAATAGGTAACCACAAGACTTGAATACCAAAGAGGAGCAATATTCCGGCAGCAAGTGCTTGGCCTGCTAATTTGGTGAGCGCATCGAGTTCAAAGCGATCATCAATTAGTCCGATTGCAACTAATAAGGTGGCGGCCAGAAATATTCCAACTGTTTCACGGCCGAAAGATTTTCCAACAAGAGATAAATGATTAACCATGGCAAAGGTGAGCGCCATGGCTATCCACATCGCCAGTCCGCCCCAACGTGGAGTCGGTGTTGTGTGAATATCGCGAGTACGAATATGGGCAACGGCGCCGACCTTAATCGCTAAGGTGCGCACAAATGGAGTGATTACATAACACAGCGCTGCCGCTAAGAGCAGAGTTACTAAGTACTCACGCATTGCGGTGGGTTACTTACGCCTCGTAAATAGGAAAACGTGCGGTGAGTGCATGCACTTCAGATTTAATCGCAGCATGTGCTGCTGCATCATCTGTCTTAATAGCACGCGCAATCAGAGCTGCGATTGTTTGCATCTCCCCTGTTCCCATTCCTTGCGTTGTGGTTGCTGGTGTTCCCACGCGAATACCTGAGGTAACAGATGGTGCTTCTGGATCATAAGGAATCGAGTTCTTATTAAGCACAATGCCCGCTGCGCCACAACGCTCGTCGGCAACTTTTCCATTGACACCGGTTGAGCGAATATCAATGAGTGCCAAGTGAGTCTGGGTCCCACCGGAGACAGCGCGCATACCTTCTGCTTCAAGGGCTTTAGCCAATGACTGGGCGTTGACGATGACATCTTTTGCATACTTTTGATATGCCGGAGTTGCACACTCTGCCAGTGCAATCGCTTTGCCAGCTACCGCCGACATGATGGGCCCGCCTTGCATGCCAGGAAATACTGCCTTATCAATTGCCGCTGCATGTTCTGCCTTGCTTAAAATCATTCCACCTCGTGGCCCGCGCAGTACTTTGTGAGTAGTAAATGAAACAACATCTGCATAAGGAACAGGTGAAGGAATTGCCTTACCGGCAACTAACCCAATGAAGTGAGCAGCATCTACCCACATAATCGCCCCGACTTCATCGCAGATTGCGCGCACTTTTTCAAAGTCAATCAGCGATGGATAGGCAGTTGCTCCCGAACAGATCATCTTCGGCTTATTGGCAATAGCTAGGTCCCGCAGCTCGTCGTAATCGATTAGCTCATTATCTTGGCGCACACCGTAAGAAACGATGTTGAACCATTTACCGGAAAAGTTAACTTTGGAACCGTGAGTCAGGTGTCCACCGTGTGGAAGTGACATCGCAAGGACGGTATCTCCCGGCTTAGTAAATGCTTGATATACCGCAATATTTGCACTCGCTCCTGAATGTGGCTGCACATTTGCATGCTCTGCGCCAAAGAGAGATTGTGCGCGCTCAATTGCAATTACTTCAGCCTTATCAACTTCTTCACATCCGCCGTAGTAACGCTTGCCTGGATAACCTTCCGCATATTTATTCGACAGCGTTGAACCGAGGGCAGCAAGAACCGCGCGTGATGTGAAGTTCTCAGATGCAATTAGTTGAAGATTGGTCTGTTGACGCTTGAGTTCAGAGAGCAATACCGCAGCAATATCTGGGTCTTGCTTGGAAAGAAGCGAGAAGTCTGGGCCATAGAAAGATTCGGACATGGGCGTCAGCCTAATAGTTCTTTGCAGATTGTGACTGCCCAGAAACGCTGGGGGCGATTTTTCTCACGTGGGCAGCCGAAATAGCGCCTTCGCGCACGATGTGAAGTCCATCATTTCGCTGCTCAATCACAGTTGTGGGCTGGCCAGCTTTTAGCGCCCCGTTATCAAATACTGTCGCAACATCCCATTCCTTGATTGCACTGCGATCAATTGTGCGCATCGGTGCATCTCCTGCCGGCGCAGCACTTGCTGCTGCAAGTGGGCCGGACTCTTTTAGTAGAGCGCGTAGGAATCGAGATTTAGGAACTCTGATGCTGATCAGATCAAGTGAGTTGTCATCACCAAGATCCCAATTAACTCCCCGGTTAGGTGCCAGATTAAGTGAGAGTAAACCTGGCCAGAATTCATCCATTAATTTCTGTGCATCACCCGGAACATCTCGCGTAATACCTTGCACGGTCTGGGCTGAATAACAGAGAACTTGGGCAGATACTCCTAGTTCATCACCACGCAATACATGCATTGCACGCACTGCAAAATGCGAGAAAGCATCTGCTAAATAGATGTAGCCATGCTCTGCCGGAACAACAATGACGTAACCATCGCGAATAGATTTAAGAGCCTTCGCAATATGGTTCTTTGACTCACCTTTTTTCAGGTCAACCCGAGGAGCCATCGTTATCTCCTCACCGCGGTGGTAAAGCGCGGACGTCCGGTTAAATCTTTATGCAGAAGAATATCTTTGAAATCTATATTCAGCACAGCAGCAATTTCATCGCCTTGTTCTTCGTGGTGCTCAATTGCAAGGAATCCTCCAGGCTTTAGCAGCCGCGCACTAGCTGCAATAAAGAGCCTTGGCGTTTTCATTCCATCTGCTCCACCAAAGAGGGCAATTGCAGGTTCATGATCGCGCACATCGGCTGGCAACACTTGACCGTCTGGAATATATGGTGGGTTGGAAATAACAACATCGCATTTCACGCCATCGAGTGCGGTTGAAACATCTGATTCAAGAATGCGCACTTTTTCATCGATAAAGGAGACATTCTCTTTCAGCCAGTAAATAGCCTCCGCGCTCTTCTCCACCGCAATCACATGTGTGGTGGGCGCCTCCGTGGCAATTGCAAGCGCAAGTGCTCCAGAACCGGCACCGAGATCAACAACGCTAACGGCACCACTCAACTTTTCAATATGAGTAAGCACTGATTCAACAAGTAACTCACTCTCAGGCCTCGGCACAAGAACGCCAGGGCCCACTTTGATTTCTAGGTGTCTGAAATATGCAACACCAGTGAGATATTGCAGCGGCTCGTTGGCACATCTGCGATCAAGTAACTTCCAGAAAGTTTCTTCAACAATCGTAATATCGCCAATGGCGGTAAGAGCGTTCTCAACTGTGAGTGGGTTATGTAGATCCATTCGAGTTAAGCCAAGAGTGTGGGCAAGTAGATGTTCTGCCTCTACCTCAGCAAAACCTGCAGCAGCTAACTGCTCCTTACCGCCTCGTAAGAATTCTTTGAAGGTAAGTTCCATAGTTATCGATAATCCGTGATTTAGTTGGTAGAAGAAAGCTTTGCTGCTCGGTCGGCATCCAGTAGTGCTTGCACTACTTCATCTAATTCACCATTAAGGACTGCATCTAGATTGTTAGCCTTGTAATTTACGCGGTGATCACTCAGGCGATTCTCTGGGTAGTTATATGTGCGAATTCGCTCTGATCGATCAACTGTGCGCACCTGGCTCTTACGTTCAGCCATCGCAGCAGCTTCAGCTTTCTCCTGCGCATCGGCCAAAAGGCGAGCACGCAAGATGCGAAGGGCAGATTCTTTATTCTGTAGTTGAGATTTCTCGTTCTGACAGGAAACCACAATGCCCGTTGGAACGTGAGTAAGTCGCACCGCAGAGTCAGTGGTGTTTACCGACTGTCCCCCGGGACCGGATGAACGGTAAACATCTACGCGCACATCATTCATATTCAGCTCAACATCAACTTCTTCTGCTTCCGGCAAGACAAGTACACCGGCAGCTGAGGTGTGAATGCGCCCCTGACTCTCTGTCTCTGGGACACGTTGCACGCGATGTACTCCGCCTTCAAATTTAAGTCGTGCATACGGCGTTGTTCCTGGCTCTGGAGTTCCCTTTGATTTCACCGCCATTGAAATATCTTTATAGCCACCGAGTTCTGACTCGTTCATATCAATGATTTCAATTTTCCAGCCACGCTTTTCGGCATAGCGTTGATACATTCGTACTAAATCTCCAGCAAAGAGTGCTGATTCATCTCCACCCGCGCCAGCTTTAACTTCAATAATGACATCGCGGTCATCATTAGGATCGCGCGGCAATAACAACTCTTCTAACTTCTCGGCAGCTGCCTCAACAGCTACCTCCATTGCCGGAATTTCAGCAGCGAAAGATGCATCATCTTCAGCCATCTCTTTCGCTGCCTCTAAATCATCTGCGGCAGATTTCCAGGCGTTAAATCCGGCAACGACTGGACCAAGCTGGGCATAGCGACGACCCAATTTACGGGCGTTACCTTGATCTTCATGGATGGATGGGTCGGCCATCTTTGTTTCAAGTTCTTGATATTCGCGCACCATCTCATGTGCTGATGCAAAACGATCGTTAGCCATATGACCTCATCCCTTCTCTTCGATAGATACTTTTAAGCTGTGACTAATTAACTGGAGAAATAAAAAGACCGCGCCGCAACCTCTCGGCTGCGATGCGGTCTCTTTAGAAAGCTAGTTAGCTGCTTTTTTACCGAAACGCTCTTCGAACTTAGCGACGCGTCCACCGGTGTCAAGGATGCGCTGCTTACCTGTGTAGAACGGGTGGCAGACTGAGCAAACTTCAACGTAGATAGATCCACTTGCAACTGTTGAGCGGGTGACAAACTTTTCACCGCAACCACAGGTTACTTGGGTCTCTTTATATTCTGGGTGAATATCTTTCTTCATCTTCATTTCCTTTTCTATGGCTGGGTCCGTGATTAACGGTGAACCAGTTCATCGCCATGGGGTGGCAATAGGGGTCAATCTTCTCGCAAAAGCAGTAATCCACAAAATCCACGCGGGAAAGTGAGCTTACTTACTGTCGTCAGGTCCTGATGTTGTCTTCTGAATCTGCATCAAGAATTCAACGTTGGACTTTGTGCCCTTCATCTTCTCGAGCAAGAGTTCCAGCGCTGCCTGCGGTTCAAGAGCATGCAGAACGCGGCGAAGTTTCCAGACAATGTTGAGCTCTTCAGTTCCCATCAGGATTTCTTCCTTACGAGTACCTGATGCAACAACGTTAACTGCTGGGAAGATTCGCTTATCGGCCATTCTGCGATCAAGGATGAGCTCCATATTTCCAGTTCCCTTGAACTCTTCGAAGATCACTTCATCCATACGAGATCCGGTATCAACCAGAGCTGTTGCAAGAATTGTTAGCGATCCGCCATCTTCAATATTACGAGCGGCACCGAAGAATTTCTTTGGTGGATAGAGGGCTGCTGAATCAACACCACCGGAGAGAATTCGGCCAGATGCTGGAGCTGCAATGTTATATGCGCGACCAAGACGTGTAATTGAGTCAAGCAGAACCACAACATCGTGGCCCATTTCAACCAGACGCTTTGCGCGCTCGATTGCAAGCTCTGCAATTGTGGTGTGGTCATCAGCTGGGCGGTCGAAAGTCGAAGCAATAACTTCGCCCTTCACGCTGCGCTGCATATCGGTAACTTCTTCTGGGCGCTCGTCAACGAGCACAACCATAAGGTGACACTCAGGGTTGTTTGTTGTAATTGCATTGGCGATTGCCTGTAAGACCATTGTCTTACCCGCCTTAGGAGGGGAAACAATAAGTCCGCGTTGACCTTTACCAATAGGTGCGATCAAATCAATAACGCGAGTTGTAAGAATATTTGGCTCTGTCTCAAGGCGAAGACGCTCTTGTGGGTAGAGCGGAACAAGCTTGCCGAATTCAACTCGGTTGCGAGCTTCTTCATATGGTGCGCCATTGATAGTTTCAAGAGTGATTAGTGGGTTGTACTTCTGACGAGTTTCACCTTCGCGTGCCTGGCGAACTTGTCCGGTGACAACGTCACCTTTACGAAGACCGTACTTACGTACTTGTCCCTGTGAAACATAAACATCGTTCGGCCCTGGAAGGTATCCACCGGTGCGAATAAATGAGTAGTTATCCATAATATCGACGAGTCCGCCAACTGGAACTAGAACATCATCTTCACCAACTACTGGCTCACGCTCTTCCCGGCTTCCACGGTCGCGGTTGCGATCGCGTCCACGATTGCGATCGCGACCACGGTTACGTCCACCACGGTCATCGCGCTCACCTGAATTACGGTCTTGCGGTGCGCTGTTATCTGATGAATCCTCGTCGTTATCGTCATCATCATCTGAATTATTTGAATTATTTGAATTCTTATTCTCGCGGTTGCCCTTCTTTGCATTGCGCGCTTCCCGGCGAGCTTCGCGTTCAGCCTTAGCTGCCTCGCGGTTTGACGCCTGGAGATCTGCAATTGCTGTTACGAGTGCATCCTTTTTTAGCTTGGCAGCGTTATCAATACCGAGTTGAGACGCAACTTCCTTTAATTTAGGAAGGGTCATCGCTGAGAGCTCTGGGCTGCTGGAACGAATTGGTTCTGTTGTTGTCATGTATTTCTTTTCAGTTTGGGGCTTACCTATATAAGTGAAACCCAGGGTTAATTTCTTTATCTTCTTGGATTTATCAATTCTTACTCTGCCCTTACTTACCGGGTCGAACTGATGGTACAACTATAGCAGGCTGGCTCCACGAGGAGCAATTTCCAGAGATTTACCTTCAAATGTAGCGCCTCCAGCACGGGCGAGCTGTTCACTCTCTTCCTGGTTGCTGGTATGCAAAGCCATGACAGTAGGACCCGCACCAGAGATAAAGGCTGCGACTCCAGCAGCACGTAACTTTGTCATCAGTGCAAATGAGGCTGGCATTGCATCGCTGCGATATGACTGATGCAAGAAATCCTCTGTTGCTGAAAACAATAGATCTGGACGAATAGTTAGCGCGTGCATGAGTAGCGCTGTGTTGGTGCTGTTGCGTTGGGCATCAACAAAAGGAATTGATGCGGGCAAAAGTGTGCGAGCTTTCTTAGTTGCCAGAGTAGTACTAGGGATAAATGCCATGGCGCGGATACGAGGATCTACCGGGATCTGAATTGCATGACTTACTGATTTTCCGTTTACGAGTTCCTTCCAGGCAACAGTTGCGCCGCCAAAGAGCGCTGCTGCCACATTATCTGGATGACCTTCCATCTCTGTTGCAAGGTTTAGCAGTGCTTCATCGCTCATTTTATCTGTGCCAGTAAGCACTAGCGCTCTTGCTAAAACAAGTCCACCAATAATTGCCGAAGCAGATGACCCAAGTCCGCGACCATGGGGAATGACATTCAGTGCGCGCACTGCAATTCCTTTTGGTTTGCCACCTAAGAAATCAAAACCTTTATACATTGCCTTAACAAGTAAGTTCTTCTCTGTGCGCGGAACATCGTCAGCACCTTCACCAGTGACATCAATATCAAGGCCCGGTTCATCAAGAACTTGGGCGACATAACGATCGTGCATCGCAAAGGCTAAGGCGATTGAATCAAATCCCGGACCCACGTTGGCAGAAGTTGCTGGAACCTGTACCTGAATCGGATTCGCTTTAAATGTTGGTTTAGCCATGAGTTACTTCTTCACTAACCCGAGCGCTTTTGCGGCCGCATCAGCATTTACCGGAACTACTACCGGATCTGATGCACCCTCAAGGGCCCACGGAATATCTTTAAGGCCATTACCTGTGCAGGTAATAACAATTGTTTTATCTTTCGGCAGCTTTCCTGCGTTCTTATACTTAATAAGTCCAGCTAATCCCGCTGCAGAAGATGGCTCGCAGAAGATTCCTTCTCGTGCTGCGAGCAAGTGATAGGAAGCAAGAATTTCTTCATCTGTTACCGAATCAATGAGCCCACCAGATTCATCACGAGCGGCTATCGCTTGATCCCATGAAGCAGGGTTACCAATTCTGATAGCAGTTGCAATTGTCTCTGGCTTTGCTACCGGAGTTCCTGTCACAAGCGGCGCCGCCCCTGCTGCTTGGAATCCCCACATCTGTGGCAACTTTTTCGAAATCTTATCCTTGCGATATTCGTTATAGCCCTTCCAATATGCAGTGATATTTCCAGCATTACCTACTGGCATGGTGTGAATATCTGGAGCATCGCCCAACATGTCGACTACTTCGAAGGCTGCAGTCTTCTGTCCTTCAATGCGATAGGGATTAACAGAGTTCACTAGTGATACTGGATAGTGCTCGGAAAGATCACGCGCTAATACCAAGCAATCATCAAAGTTTCCATCGACTTGTAACAACTTCGCACCGTGCACGACAGCTTGTGCCAGTTTTCCGAGTGCAATCTTGCCTTCCGGAATAAGCACTGCCGGAACCATTCCGGCTTTGACGGCGTAGGCGGCGGCAGCGGCAGATGTATTTCCAGTCGATGCACAAATAACAGCTTTGGCACCATCTTCGGCAGCTTTTGATATCGCCATTGTCATTCCGCGATCTTTAAATGAACCAGTTGGGTTAATGCCTTCAAACTTTACCCAGACGTTATTGCCGAGCATTTCCGAGAGCACGCAGGCATAGATAAGTGGAGTTCCACCTTCGCGAAGAGTGATGACCGGAGTCTTGGCAGAAACTGGTAGGCGATGACGATATTCCTCAATAACTCCGCGCCACTGGTGGGCGCCGGAATTCTTAGAAAAAATTCCCATTAGGAGATAGCTCCCTCTACGCGAATCACGCTAGAAATCTTTGTCACCATCGGCATCTTCTTTAGAGCTTCAACAGTTGCTTTGAGTTCGCCTTCGGTGGCTCTATGAGTAACAACAATGAGTTCAGCATCATCGTTGCGGCCATTCTGGTCGACAGTTTGAATTGAGACGCCTTGGTCTGCAAAGACCTTTGCGATTGCAGCCAGAACACCTGGCTTATCGGCAACTTCTAGGCGAATGAGAAACTTTGTCTTAGTTGTTTCAATCGGAGCAATATCGCGATCTGCGTAATCTGTTTCGCGTTGCCCAATTGAATTCAGCGCAATATGGCGTGATACAGCAACGATATCTCCCAAGATTGCTGATGCTGTTGGTTGTCCACCGGCGCCGCGACCATAGAACATGAGCGGTCCAGCAGATTCTGCCTCAATAAAGACCGCGTTAAAGGCATCGCGCACCGATGCAAGTGGGTGGCTCTTATCAATCATTACCGGATGAACACGTACCGAAATTTCATCGGCCGGTGTGAGCTCTGCGATGGCAAGTAACTTAATCACGTGATTCATTGATTTTGCAATCGATACATCTTCCAGAGTGATATGTGAAATACCCTCGCGATATACGTCATCGACAGTCACGCGAGTATGGAAGGCAAGTCCAGATAAAATTGCCGCCTTTGCCGCAGCATCGAATCCCTCAATATCTGCAGTGGGATCTGCCTCGGCATAGCCAAGTGCCTGCGCCTCTTTTAGGGCATCAGCAAACTCGCGATTATCTTCATGCATCTTTGTCAGAATGTAATTTGTTGTGCCGTTCACAATTCCCATCAGACGTATAACAAAGTCACCAGCTAACGAATCACGCAGTGGGCGAATAATTGGAATCGCACCAGCCACCGATGCCTCGTAGTAAATATCTTCACCCTTGGCATAAGCGGCAGTAAAGAGGTCTGCGCCATGGCTGGCAAGAAGTGCCTTATTGGCGGTCACAATTGATTTGCGATTGTTGATTGCCTGCATGGCAAGTTCGCGGGCAGGCTCAATGCCGCCCATGACTTCAACAATGAGATCAATCTCAGGATCATTAACAATAGAAAATGGATCGGTTGTGAAGAGCGCTGGATCTAAACCTGGATAAGGCTTAAGTGTGCGCACGGCGATACGAGTAAGTTCAATCTTTACGCCAGCACGAGTCGAGAGTTCGGCAGTATCTTCAAGGAGAAGACGTGCTACTTGGCTGCCTACAACACCGCAACCGAGCATGCCGACGCGAACGGGTTTATCTGCTGGGCTCATCTGCCTATTCTTTCACATCGAGAGCAAGCAGATCTGCCTCATTTTCTCGACGAACTATTACGCGTGCTTTCCCATCTTTTACAGCAACAACTGGTGGTCTTGGGACATGGTTGTAATTACTAGCCATGCTGCGGCCATAAGCACCTGTTGCCGGGGTAGCGATGAGATCTCCCGGGGCAATATCTGCCGGAAGTTGGATACTGGCAATAATGATGTCGCCAGTTTCGCAATGCTTTCCTACAAGTCTTGATAAGACATGTGGCGCATTAGATGCTCGTTGGGCAATAACAGCGGTGTATTCGGCGTCGTATAAAGCAGTACGTGCATTTTCACTCATGCCGCCATCGACTGAGACATATTTACGCACTGCGCCATCATCGAGTACAACATCTTTAACAGTGCCAACTTCATAGAGTGTGAACATTGTTGGTCCCACAATATTTCTTCCAGGTTCAAGTGAAATTACAGGTAGGTCAAGTGAGTACTTTGCACATGCTGCCCGCACAGCAGCGCCAATCGCTGGAAGCACATCGGCAGGTTCAACTGTTACTTCGCCATCAATATAAGCGATTCCAAATCCCCCACCTAAATCAAGTTCAGGTAGTTGCGTGCCATAGGCGTCGCGATACTTACCCATGAAGGCAAGCAGTCGGTCTGTTGCAATCTCGTGTGCCTCAACTCCAAATATCTGGGAACCGATATGACAATGCACGCCACGTAGTTCTAGCTCTGGATGTTCTGCGACGGCTTGCACTGCCTGCCACGCTGCACCGGATGCAATCGAGAAACCAAATTTCACATCTTCGTGAGCGGTAGAAATCTTTTCGTGAGTGTGGGCTTCAATGCCAGGTGTGAGCCTGAGCATGACCCCCTGTCGCACGCCGTGCTTGCGAGCAGCCGCTGCCACGCGGTCAATTTCAAAGAGTGAATCCATCACAATTGTCTTGACGCCAACTGAGACTGCGCGCTCAATTTCTGAAACAGATTTATTATTGCCATGTACTTCAATTTTTGACGGATTAATTCCACCGGCAAGAGCTACTGCAAGTTCCCCGCCAGTGCAGACATCGATACCAATTCCGATCTCGCTAATCCATTGCGCAACAGCTGTGCAGATAAAGGACTTTGCCGCGTAGTAGATGGTTCCAGCGTGTGGCCCAAATTCACTCTGCAAGCCGTCATGCCAGGAAAGTGCGCGGCCACGATAAGCAGCCTCATCAAGAAAGAATGTCGGAGTTCCGAAGTCTTTCGCTAATTGCGCTGCAGAAATTCCAGCCAGAGAAAGTGTTCCACCTGAAAGGGATGCGTTCTGCGACCACATGTTTGTACTCATTACTTACATCCTTTCCGGTGCTGATACACCTAGGAGATCAAGACCATTTGCAAGTACCTGCATTGTCGCAGCACAGAGCGCTGCTCGCGCAGAATGAATAGGTGCGATTGCTTCATCGCCCAGCGGAAGGACGCGGCAATCGGCATAGAAGCCGTGATAAACGCTGGCTAACTCTTCCAGATAACGCGCAACCCGATGTGGCTCACGGAATTCTGCAGCGCTGGCAACGATGCGTGGGAAATCTGAGAGGGCCCCAAGTAGCTCATTTTCGCGATCGTGTGTGAGTTGCGATGGATCATAGGAGGCAAGGTCAGATTCAATTCCAAGCTCAGCAGTATTACGCAGCACGGCAGCGATACGTGCGTGTGCGTACTGCACGTAATAGACAGGATTCTCATTAGTGTTGCGGCGCAGCACATCAATATCCATCACCATTGGGGTATCAACCGGATAGCGAATGAGTGTGTAGCGAGCTGCATCTACGCCCACTTTCTCCACAAGTTCTTCTAGCGTGATGATGGTGCCGGCGCGCTTAGAAAGCTTTACCTCTTGCCCACCTTCCATGATCTTTACTAGCTGCCCAATAAGAACATCAATGTTGTATTCGGGGTTATCTCCGGCGCAGGCAGCGGTGGCTTTCAAGCGTTGGATATATCCGTGATGGTCGGCGCCCAACATATAGATACAGATATCAAATCCACGTTCGCGTTTATTGATGTAATAAGCAGTATCAGATGCAAAGTATGTGAGCTCGCCATCTGCCTTAATAATGACTCGATCTTTATCGTCACCGAAATCTGTGGTGCGAAGCCAGACTGCGCCATCAACTTCAAAGACGTGTCCTTGCGAGCGCAATTTATCTACTCCATGTTCGACGGCGCCAGATTCATGAAGTGAGCGCTCTGAGAACCAAACATCGAAGGAAGTATGAAAGCCTTCTAGGACCCCCTGCTGCTGGGCTAACTGCACCTTATAAGCAGCTTCCCGGAAATCTTGCGCAGATGTTATTCCGGGATTGGCAGCGACGACTTCTTTAGCCAAATCTGCAATGTATTGGCCCTGATATCCATCTTCTGGAATCGGATTTCCTTGGGCTGCTGCTTGAACAGATTGTCCAAACAAATCCATTTGGCGACCGCGGTCATTGATATAAAACTCGCGCGTGACATCTGCCCCGGCTGCACTTAATACTCGACCTAGCGCATCACCAACTGCCGCCCATCGGGTGTGTCCAAGATGTAGTGGCCCGGTTGGGTTGGCGCTAATAAATTCAAGGTTAATTTTCACACCCTGCAGGGCAGAGCCGCGTCCGTAGTGGTTGCCTGCAGCAATGATTGTGCGAACAAGTTCAGCCTGGCTGGCGCGGTCCAGAGTGATATTGATAAAGCCAGGTCCTGCTATATCTACTTTGACTACACCTGCAATGGATGCGATGGCTGCCTGCAAAATTGTTGCGATCTCGCGCGGATTCTTGCCTGCCGCCTTTGCTAACTGCAGTGCTATCGATGTTGCGTAATCACCATGATCGCGATTCTTTGGGCGCTCCAGTGTGATGACAGCCGGAACCTCGCCGGAGATTTCTCCTCGGGCAAATGATGCGGCAATGACCGCTTGGATGTCGAGGGCAAGTTGGTCGGCAAGGGAGGCTGCTGAAGAATTTTCACTGCGCGACATTGTGCAAGGTTACCGGTTGCACGCTTAGGCTCGTCGTTATTTGGTGACAAGGGCCAGTTGCCCGTAACCTTCTCCCATATCGCGATGAGAAATCATTGCGATACGCGGGAGTGGTGAAATGGCAGACACGCAAGTCTTAGGAACTTGTGCTTCGGCGTGCGGGTTCAAGTCCCGCCTCCCGCACCAGATCTATCAGGAGTATCAGGATTAGCCATGGCAAAACAATCGCCAGCAAAAATCAAAAAGTTACGCGGCGAAGCCATGCGCGCGGCAGCTGCAAGAAAAGCTGCTCGGGCTGCAAGTCAGAACGAAAATGCTCGCGGTGAAGCAGATCTCGGCGCCTATGCCGAAGTCGATGGGCCATGGCGAGAAATCGGGTTAGCAGCTCCAGCACGTAGAGCGCTCATTGATGAAGGACTCTATAAATTGAGTGACTTAAGAAAAGTCTCGCTGGACCTGATCAAGGATTTAGATGGCATTGGGCCTAATGCAATTCGGATACTCATCTCGGAGATGAAGAAGAAAGATCTCTCCTTTAGAAAATAAGCGTCTTGCACAGGAGTTGCAAGGGGTTTGCAAAGAGCAGATACTCGCAACTTTGCATTTGAAATTCGACAAGTTACCATTTGCGATAGTTCACGAGTTCTACGTATTAGCCCCGGCTTAGTAGACGGCAACCCTCCACCGCGGTGGGGTGCTCCGGGTGACGAACTGGTCAGAATAAGCAACTGACACCTACTGCGATGGAGATAACTATGTCTAACAATTGGTCATTTGAAACGCTGCAGATTCATGCAGGGCAAACGGCAGATCCAACTACAGGTGCACGCGCACTTCCGCTTTATCAGACAACAGCCTACGAGTTCCGCGATACAACACATGCCGCGAACCTCTTTGGACTCGCTGAGCTAGGAAATATTTACACACGCATCATGAATCCAACTCAGGATGCAGTGGAGCAAAGACTTGCCGCACTTGAAGGTGGCGTTGCGGCACTATTGCTCGCATCAGGTTCTGCTGCGACTACTTTTGCAGTTCTTAACGTTGCTGAAGCAGGAGACCACATCGTCTCTAGCCCAAGCTTGTATGGTGGAACATATAACCTCTTCCACTACACACTTCCAAAGTTTGGTATTGAAGTAACTTTCGTTGATAACCCAAATGATCCAGAGGCATGGAAGAAGGCGGTAAAGCCAAATACAAAGGCGTTCTTCGGAGAGACGATTGCCAACCCAAAGAATGAAATTCTTGATATTAAAACTATTGCCGATATCGCTCACTCAGTAGGAGTTCCACTGATTGTTGATAATACGGTTGCAACTCCATACCTCATTAAGCCAATTGAGTATGGTGCAGATGTAGTTGTGCACTCAGCGACTAAGTTCCTATCTGGTCACGGAAATGCAGTAGTTGGCGCAATCATTGATGCCGGTAAGTTTGACTACGCACAACACCAAGATCGATTCCCAGGCTTTAATAAGCCAGATCCTAGTTATCACGGCTTGGTCTTCTCACAAGCACTCGGCGTAGGTTCAGCCTTTGGTGCAAATCTTTCATATATCTTCAAGATACGTCTTCAGCTGCTACGCGATATCGGAGCTGCGGTATCACCATTTAATGCATGGCTACTGGCACAAGGTCTTGAAACTCTTTCACTGCGCATGGACCGCCATCTTGAAAATGCTCAAGCTGTTGCAACATGGCTTGAAGCTCACCCAGATGTTGAGAAAGTGCACTATGCAAGCCTGGCATCCTCACCATGGCATGCACTTGCAAAGAAGTACACACCTAAGGGATCAGGTGCGGTCCTTTCATTCGAACTCAAAGCCGGAATTGAAGCTGGCAAGAAGTTCGTTGAATCACTTGATCTCTTTAGCCATGTTGCCAATATTGGTGATGTGCGATCACTTGTTATCCATCCAGCAACAACTACACACTCTCAGCTCTCACCGCAAGAGCAGTTAGAAGCAGGAGTTACTCCAGGTCTTGTACGACTAAGCCTTGGACTGGAAAATATTGTTGATATCAAGGCTGACCTTGAAGCTGGATTTAAAGCGACAAAGGGTTAGTAACTAAACAAAAAAACTGTAAGCAAGAAGCAGGCCGCCGCACATGATTCCGATCGTTGCGGCGGTTTTGCTTTGTAACCACATCTTGCCGGGCTGTGTGAATGAAATCAGCAGTAGCGCAAGCCCTGGACCAATGAGGACCAAGCTCTTTAGCAGATTGCCATCGGCGCCAGTTTGATATCGAAGATTGATCAGACCGATAGCGAGGGCGGCATAAGCGCCCATTCGGAAATTATTTACTCGCGCAATGTTCATGCCTTGATAGTAATGCAGGATGTGATGGGAAAGCAGAAGGGCGCCGGTTTCCCGACGCCCTTCCCTAATTAGTATGAGTAATTAGTGATCTGCTGGCATGCCTTCAGCATGTGACTTCATGCGAGCGATCTTCAAGATTGTTAGACCGAATACGCACTTCGCAAGAATATCCGCGATTGTGTAACCGACCTGAACAGTAACGAATGATGATGCTGAAGCATCACCAACGATGTTGAAGATGTACGCGATTGGGTAAACACCCCATGTTGCGATGAGAAGCAGACGTAGACGTCCGACTGTCTCTGCAACGCCAGCTGGCTGGCGATCGAGTGACTTACCAAGCTCTACGAATAGTACGTAGAGGATGTAGATGAATGGAATTGTTGAAAGAACACCGTAAATAACCTGTGTGTTCTGGTCTGATGAAATTTCACCTGGGTAACCAAGTGCGATCATCGCAGCTGATGCTGGGACAAGGCGCGTGATAAGTGAGCGTGAAAGCTCCTTAGCAAGTGCCAATACAGCAATAACTTCAACTAGTAGTAGTGGAACAGTAAGTAGCCAGTCAACGTAGCGGTATGCCTCGTTAAATGAGCCTGGCTCACCTGAAACATTGATCATCATTCCTTCTGTTGACTCACCAAATGAGTTGAAGATACGCCAGTAGTGGTAGCCAGCAATGAATGTAACCATTGATGACATTACGAGGGCGTTACGGTACTTAGGCAGTACGCGTGACTGTGATACGAGGGTGTAGATAGTGCATGCGAGCATTGAGATCAAACCGAATGAAAATACGTTATAAACGAGGTTCCATTGGTTGCTGTCGAGTGTTACTGACATGTATTAAGCCTCCGTGAGTGCTTATCTATGCAGACCGGGCGGTCCGCACGTTCGGATAATGGCAATTGGAATCCTCGAGGAACCCCAGCGACCACCGACAGACAATATTGTGCGCCAAACCGGGCGAATACGCACCCTTGTGGTGCAAGTGTTTTGCAACTTTTTCGGGAGATGAGCGTGAGAATCTAAGAAAAAGGGGGCAAAACCCAGCATTTCACCTCCTTTGACTACCCTAGGTGAATGCTTACCCAGCTGCGCGAACTTAGAGGTCATCCGGGCTTTACCAGCTTGGCAATCTCGCGTTTGATCTCCAATCTGGGTAACGGCATCTCTCCCATTGCGCTGGCTTATGGCGTTTTGAGCCTGCCCGGGGCAGATGGCAAGGATCTTTCACTAGTCATGGCGGCACGTTTTCTGCCCCTTATTGCATTTATGTTATTTGGTGGCGTCCTTGCAGATCGCTTTCAGCGTAACCGACTTGTTGGTGGGTCGGACATGATTGGAAGTTTTATAGCTGCAGTCAGTGCAATTTCTCTCATCGCTGACTTTTCAAGCGTCTGGTTATTGGCACTGATGGGTGCTCTCTTTGGAATTCTTAATGCGATTTGGTGGCCCGCAATGTCTGGGGTTTTGCCAGAAATATTGCCTAAAGAGAAGTTGCAAGAAGGAAACGCCGTCATTGGCCTGATGACAAATTTTGGATACATCATCGGAACTCTCACAGGCGGAATTCTTGTTGCAACGATGGGCGCCGGATGGGGACTTCTCGTAGATGCCATTACTTTCTTTATAGCTGGGGTGATTGTCTGGTTTTTACCAATCCTAGGTAGGGCAAAAGAACAGAGTCCTGGAATATTGCATGATCTTATTGTTGGTTGGAAAGAATTTATTTCTCGTACCTGGGTAATCACAATGGTTTGTGCATTTGCATTAATAAATATGGCGTTCGAATCAATGTTATCTGTATTAGGGCCACTAAACTTTAGTGATCTTAAGACCGGTCCGAAAGAATGGTCTTATAACTTAGCAGCTCTATCTGTCGGCATGTTACTTGCAGGCGTCTGGGTGCTCAAGGTAAAAGTAAAAAAACCATTACGTATTGCAATGGTGCTTGTTGCAATTTCAGCGCTGTGGGATTTCACTCTTGCATTTGACTTGCCTCTCATTTTCTCAATTCTGGCAGGAGTCATTTCGGGGATTAGTTTGGAGGTATTCATAGTCTCCTGGAATACATCTCTGCAAAGCCACGTCCCCGAGGAGTCATACTCAAGAGTCAGTTCATATGACACCTTAGGTTCTTTTGGAATCGCTCCTCTTGGGATTGTCATTGCTGGACCTTTAGCAATGCATTTTGGAGTCAATACGATTCTCTTCGTCACAGGCGTAACAACTTTCGTTGCCGCAACGCTGTCGTTGCTGGTTAAATCTGTGCGCGACCTAGAAAACCCCTAGGCTGCTCGTCATGAGATCTGATCTTCCAGTGAAGCCGCCCAAACTACGTGGCTGGTTCCACCTGGGCGCCACCCCGGTTGTCATCATCGCATCGCTAGTTCTCTTTATTCTCAGCCGGGAATCCTTACGGTTTGCGGTGGCGCTCTACTCCATTACGGCGATCATGCTCTTTAGCGTTTCGGCCGTGTATCACCGCGTGCCCTGGGCGCCGAGCAAGAAGAAGATTTGGCGCCGCTGGGATCACGCCAATATCAATCTACTAATCGCTGGTTCTTACACCCCCTTTGCTGTTGCTCTTCTTGGCGCCCGTGATAGAAATATTCTTCTGACAGTAATCTGGATTGGTGCACTCTTTGGTGTCGCCATCCGTGTTTTCTGGGTGGGTGCACCACGTTGGCTCTATGTTGCCAATTACTTAGTACTCGGTTGGGTTGCCGTTATCTACACCCCGCAGCTTTATCGCGAGGGTGGTTTATGGGTGTTAGTTCCTATTCTTGTCGGAGGGCTGCTCTACTCCATAGGGGCGATTTTTTACGCCTTAAAATTGCCCGGCCGCGACGCCAAACACTTTGGTTTCCACGAGCTTTTTCATATCTTTGTGCTCGCAGCATGGATTTCGCAGTACTTAGCGGTCTCTTTCGCCATTTACCGAAAGTAGCGCAATGCCCTAATCTTGGCCTACTGCAATGGGTTATCCCCCTAGTAAGTAGATCTAACCGATACCGCGAATGAGAGATGTTACAAATGGCACAGAAGAATTTCCGCAACTGGGTGGGTTTCCGCGAAGAGACTGATCGTGAACCAATTGCCAACCCGGTTGATCGCATTCGTGATCTTGAATCTCAGTTAGCTGATCTACGCTCACGCCGCGACATCACTGGTCTTTCTCGCGAAGAGTTTGAAATCCTAGCCACCGAAACTGCAATGGCAATGATTCGTTCTGCTCAAGGTCGCGAAGCAAAAGCCCATGCCACTGCCGATCGCGTCATTGCTGAATCTTCTCGTAGCGCAAAAGATGTTCTCGAAGGTGCTGAAAATAAGGCGCGCAGCGTTCTAGCTGGAGCTGAAACTCGCGGACGTAAATACATTTCTGCCGCTGAAATTGAAGCAGCCGAGTTGATTCGTGAAGCAAGTCGCCAAGCAGCAGCTGTGGCTGATGCAAAGGTCCGCGAAGCCGATGCTCTTGTTGATAGTAAGCGACGTGAAGCTGCAGCATTTGCCGGCGCTGCGCGTCGTGAAGCTGAAAGAGTTATCAGTGAAGCATCTGAAAACGTCAATGAATATCGAGCATGGCTTGCAGATATCATCACAGAAAGTGAGCGTCTCTATCGCTCGCAAACTCAAGCGTTATCTGCAGCCGAAAGTGCAATCGCACAATCTCGCAACACATTAGATTCAGCCTTTGCTCGTTTGAGCAAGATGGGTGATGTAGTAAATAGCGCCATGAATGCAGACGGAACAATTAAAAAATCTGCTCCAATTCCGGTGGAGAGTAAGCGTACTCGCGCCGCTATCAGCGCACCTAAACGCTCGAAAAAATCTGTAGCAAAGCGCCCCGTTAAGAAATCTGCTACTAAGCGCAAGTAATTCTTATGGCTGCCAATCGCGGTATCCAATACATCCCTGCAATCGATGGGCTTCGCGCACTGGCAGTAATTGCAGTGATGCTCTATCACCTTGGTTTCACATGGATTCCTGGCGGATTTCTCGGCGTTGATCTCTTCTTTGTTATCTCTGGTTATGTAATCACGCGCCTGCTTCTTGATTCTATTGAACAGAGCGGCGGGCTTGATCTTCGCGGCTTTTATCTTGCGCGCGCCAGGCGATTACTACCCGCCCTAATTTTCACCGTAACCACTACAACGATTGCAATTGGTATTTGGGCGCCAGATACCATCAAACGACTTCTCACAGATATGCCATTTTCACTTACAGGCACTATGAATTGGTGGCTGGTTGCGCGCCACCAAGATTACTTCGAAAGTATCGGCAGGCCGCCTCTTCTTCAGCATACATGGTCCCTTGCAGTTGAAGCGCAGTTCTATCTTCTTTGGCCGCTGATTCTCTACTTTATTCTTAAGCGATTGGGTAAGAAGCGAATACCGATCGCAGCACTTGTCATTGCGACCGCCTCTGGTGTTGCACTGCTCTTTGTTTCTTTCTCACTCGATGCCTCAAACGCTTCAAAAGTCAGCCATGTGTACTTCGGCACTGATACCCACAGCATTGGATTGTTCTTAGGTGCAGCACTTGCCGTGAGTTGGGTCCCGCAGAATTTCACTACTAATGTCAGCAAGAAAGCTCAGGACTTCATCGATGGAATTGGTGTTTTTGGCTTTATTGGAATCATCGCAACTTTCCTACTTATTGATGAAACCAAGCCGACCTTATACAAAATCGCTTTTCCGCTGGCTGGAATCTTCGGGGCTTCAATAATCATGTCAGTTGTTCACCCCGCATCTCGCTTTGCACCGATTCTTCAGAATCCAATTTTTTTATGGATCGGTCAACGCTCATATGCGATGTATTTATGGCACTGGATTATTTTCCAAGTAACACGTCCGAGCGTAGATCTCGCTGGTCAAATGTGGGCGCTCTATGCTCTTCGTATTCTTATTGTTTTCGCTCTCGCTGATATTTCATTGCGTTATGTTGAACAACCTATTCGCCGGGGAGCTCTCAAACTTTGGCTTAAAGGACTTAAATACCGAACAAAGAAGGAGCGCACCCAACAAACGCGGGCCTTTGCAGCAGTTTTCTTCCTTGTGCTAGCACTCGCTGCAGTTGTGAGCGTTCGCGCAGTCTCTTTAGGAAATGAACAACGCGCTGCGATTGAGAAGGCTCTTAGTGCTCCGGAAGTTTCAATCAGTGCACCGGCACCAGATGGGCTCTGGGTGACGGGTGATTCAGTCATCTTAGGAATTCGCGCCTCACTTGATGCGCAAAAACCGATCTCAGTGATGAATGCACGAATTGGGCGACAGGCTCCTGAACTTCTAGAGGTCATGCAAAGCGATAAGGCGCAAGTGAATAATTCACCGGTTATTTTTAACCTAGGTAATAACGGGGTATTAAATCGCAGTGATGTGCAGGCGATATTCGAACTTGTGAAAGACCAGCCTCAAGTGATTGTGGTCAATACTGCAGTGTCAAGACCCTGGCGAGATGGAAATAATGCGCTGGTTGCCGAGGTTGCCCAGCAATATTCCACAGTCACGCTAATTGATTGGAATTCGATTTCTATGGGTCATCCCGAATACTTTGCACCGGATGGAATTCATTTAGTGCCGACGGGTGTTGCCGTCTATGTTGGAGAAATTCTTAAGTATTTGAAATGAAAAAACCCCGACCAATACTGGTCGGGGTTTTTCCTATAACTTTTATTCGAACTGGCCGGCAAAGCCAAATGGTGTTGCAACTCCGAGTGAACCATCTGGATAGACAGCTGATACGCGGAATGAAGTCGAACCTTCAGTTGCAGTCTTAGCAAATTCTGCTGCAGTTGTTGTCGCAGAAACCTCTGATACAACTTTCCACTCACCGAGGTTTGCGCGAGTCTCTACTGAGTAACCCTTTACTTCTCCAGCTGGCGCTTTCCATGTAATGACCATCACGGACTTTGAACTGTCTTTCCAGTTTCCAATGAAGCGTGATGGTGCCTCACCTGTGGTGTTAGCAGGTTCTGTTACAGCGGGAGTTTCCTCAGGGGCTGCAGACTCTGTTACTTCAGGGGCTGCGGACTCTGTTACTGCAGGTGCTTCAGGTGCCATGTCATCACTATCTTTATTCGAATTAGTAATAACAATTGCTCCTACTAGGAGAATTCCAAGTAGTACGGCAAAGAGAACCTTTGATGACGATTTACTGCTCCCACCTGTTGCTGGCTTTGAAGCAGCAGCTGGCTTAGCACTTGCTGCAGAGGTACGTGGCGCGGCAGGTGATGGAGTAGTTGAAACATTTACACGAGATCCACCAATCGATGGAACTGGAGGAATGACAACCTGTGATGCAATCTTCTTACGCGCTGTGGACTTCTTTACCGTCTTCTTCGCTGTTGACTTCTTTGCGGTTGACTTCTTTGCGGTTGACTTCTTGGCAACCTTCTTCGCAGTCTTCTTCTTTACAACTGCCTTCTTCACTGCTCTCTTTGGCGCACTCTTCTTTGCTGCGCTCTTTTTAGCAGGAGACTTCTTAGCCGCGCTCTTCTTTGCGGTTGATTTCTTTGGAGCAGCTTTCTTGGCTGCTGACTTCTTCTTTACTGCCACGGTAATCTCCTAGATGGTTGTCGTTCAAAGATGATGGGTATGGGCAAAGTTTAACCCAGGGTTTCGAGCAAAGTGATCACATGCGGAGCAATGGCTCGAAGCGATTTTCCCCGATGACTGATTGCATCCTTGGCTTCTGCGCTCATTTGCGCAGTTGACTCTGTGAAACCATGCGGTGAGAAAATGGGGTCATATCCGAATCCAAATTCACCCACTGGTGCTCGTAAAATTGAGCCGTGGAACTCCGCCTCTTCAGAGTGGCTTCTGCCATCCGGCAGATAGAGGGCTGCCACGCAGGTGAAGTGCGCACCTCTTTTCTCATCTGGAACATCGTGCAATTGTTGTAAAACTTTTTCAGTGTTTGCCGCATCATCGCCATGGAAACCTGCCCATCGCGCCGAATAAATTCCCGGGTCGCCGTTTAAGTAATCAACACAGAGTCCACTGTCATCGGCGATTGCAGGCAGCCCTGTTGCTAGCGACATTTCTCGCGCCTTCTTGAGCGCATTTTCTTCGAAAGTCGCACCATCTTCTATTACGTCGTGAAGATCTGGAAATTGATCAAGACCTACCAGGTTTATTGCCCCAGGTGCAACGGCTTCAAGAATTCGGCGGAACTCTTCAATCTTTCCTTTGTTACGAGTGGCAAGTAATAACGTGTGTGGCATTTAGCGAGCGAGTGCTTGTTTCTGCAAGTTGGTAAGTTCGGCGCATCCAGCGACAGCAAGATTGAGTAATGAATCAAGCAGTGCACGATCAAATGGTGCCCCTTCTGCAGTTCCCTGTACTTCGATAAATCTTCCATCGCCGGCACACACTACGTTCATATCAGTCTCAGCCCGCACATCTTCTTCATAACAAATATCAAGCATGGGAACACCATCGACAATTCCCACGCTAACCGCAGCAACTGAGTCTGCAAGTGGTTTTGCACTTGCCTTTACATGGCCTTCTTTTTGAGCCCATGCAATTGCATCCGCCAGCGCAACATATGCACCAGTGATTGCAGCTGTGCGAGTTCCTCCATCAGCTTGCAGCACATCGCAATCAATAACGATTGTGTTTTCGCCAAGCTCTTTCATATCAACAATTCCACGCAGCGACCGGCCGACTAAGCGTGAAATCTCTTGCGTGCGACCGCCTAGCTTTCCTTTTACGCTCTCACGATCAGAGCGTGTATGAGTAGCTCGAGGCAGCATCGCATATTCAGAAGTCACCCATCCATTACCTGAATCTTTTAACCAGCGAGGAACGCCAGGAGTAAAAGAAGCCACGCAGAGCACGCGAGTCTTTCCGAATTCAACAAGTACTGAACCTTCGGCGTGATCCAACCATCCACGAGTTATCTTGATATCGCGGAGTTGATCTACTGTGCGTCCATCGTTGCGTGTCATTACTTTCCTCGTTCTCTATTAGTTCTGCGGATAAAACTAGAATTAAAGTTCAGTGCTTACAAATCTTGGTGCTGCACCGAACCAACTTCGGGCCCTAAGAAGCGTCGCGCAAGGGACTCAAAGGCTTGAGCATCGCCGGTAGCCAAGAACTTGTGGGTGGATGGTTTCTCAGAACTTCCTCGAAGCAGATCATTTTCAACCAGTACTCGGTACAAATCCTTCGCAGTTTCTTCAGCACTTGAAACGAGTGAAACACCGTTACCCATAACATATGAAATAACACCGGTAAGAAGAGGGTAGTGGGTGCAACCTAAGACCAATGTGTCTATGTCCGCATCAATCATCGGCGTGAGATACTCACGAGCTACTTTCGTAATTGCTTCTCCAGAGGTTTCACCACGCTCTACGTACTCCACAAAGAGCGGGCATGCAATGGATTCGATAGTTAATTGCGGAGCAGCAGCAAAAGCATCCAGGTAAGCCCTTGATTCAATTGTTGCTCGAGTTCCAATTACGCCAACTCGACCTGATCGTGTTGCAGCAACGGCGCGACGAACAGCCGGTTGAATTACTTCAATTACTGGTATCGAATATCGCTCTCTTGCATCGCGCAGCATTGCAGCACTTGCGGTGTTGCATGCAATAACGAGGGCTTTGACTCCTTGCTCAACGAGAAAATCAAGAGTTTCAAGAGCGAAGTCGCGAACTTCTGCCAGGGGCCTTGGACCATATGGTCCGCGCGCTGTGTCACCTATATATAAGGTGGATTCGTTCGGTAATTGGTCAAGAATTGCTCGAGCAACCGTTAAACCGCCAACACCAGAATCGAAGATACCGATTGGCGCAGAACTCATGGGATGAGTCTAACCGTGAGAACGGATTAAGCCCAAAGAGTGCCGTCGAGTCCCTCGGTTGCGGCTTCGACCTGTGAGCCGTAAATGCCGGTCGATAAGTATTTCCAGCCAGCATCGCAGACGATAAATGCAATATCAGCATCACGCTTTGCAGCGATTGCTTCTTGACCCATAGCAATAGCTGCATGCAAAATTGCACCCGTAGAAATGCCAGCAAAAATTCCTTCAATTTCCAAGAGTTCGCGAACGCGTCTCACAGAATCTTCAGCACCTACTGAGAAACGTCGCGTGAGAATAGCTGCGTCATATAGCTCAGGGACAAAGCCTTCATCAATATTGCGAAGTCCGTATACCAACTCACCGTATCGCGGTTCTGCCGCAATAATCTGAACATCAGGGTTCTTCTCGCGCAAGTAACGCCCTGCACCCATCAGTGTTCCAGTTGTTCCAAGTCCGGCAACAAAGTGAGTAATAGTAGGTAGATCCTTAAATAGTTCAGGTCCGGTGCCGTTGTAGTGCGCTTCAGTATTTGCAGGATTTCCATATTGGTAGAGAAAAACGAAGTCGGGATTCTTTGCCGCAATTTCTTTCGCAACGCGCACAGCTTCATTGGAGCCACCAGCTGCTGGTGAGGAAATAATTTCCGAGCCCCACATCTCAAGTAACTGCCTGCGTTCCGGGCTGGTGTTCTCTGGCATCACACAAATTAATTTATATCCTCGAACTTTGGCAGCCATCGCAAGCGAGATTCCCGTGTTACCACTCGTGGGTTCAAGAATTGTTGCACCAGGTTTTAAAAGTCCATCACGTTCTGCAGCTTCAATCATTGATATAGCTGTGCGATCTTTAATTGAACCAGTCGGGTTTCGATCTTCCATCTTTGCCCACAAACGAACATTTGGTGCGGGAGAAAGACGAGGTAAACCGATAAGGGGTGTGTTTCCTACCGATGATTCGAGTGAGTCATATCGTGCCAAATTTAGCCACCAGCGACAGCAGGCAAAATTGTGATGGAGTCTCCATCCTTAACCGGAGCTTCGAGTCCACCTAAGAAACGTACATCTTCATCATTAATATAAATATTGATGAAGCGACGCAGCGCGCCATCTTCTAGTAATCGTTCACCCATTCCTGCAAAGTTTGCATCAAGGTTGCTTATAATTAGAGCAAGGGTTGTGCCTTCGGCCGCTACGGTCTTCTGATCTTTTGTATAGGGGCGCAAAATCGTTGGGATGCGAACTTCAATAGCCATGGCGTAATTATGTCGAAAAATCAGCGCTATCTCTAATCGAGAATTCCTAGTCGAGAATGGTGACCGGTTCTTCGGTCACTACCCCATCAATGATGCGATATGAACGAAATTCCGGAGTTGTTGCAATCTCTTTGCGGGTAGAAACCAAGACGTAGTGCGCACCCGGTTCCCCTGCGTAGGCGATATCAGTTCGGGACGGGTAAGCCTCTGTCTCTGTATGTGAATGATAAATGACAACAATCTCTTCATCATTGTCATCGACCTCGCGGTACAGTGCTAAAAGATCTTTCGGATCAAATTCATAAAAAGTAGGTGAGTGCGCTGCATTGATCATCGGCTTAAGCCGAAGAGCTTTATCTGAACCAACTGGTCCCAAAATCACTCCACAGCATTCATCTGGGTATTCAGCCCGCGATTGTTCAAGAATCGCATCGACTAATGTGCGAGAGATTTCCAGAGTCATGTCTATATCTTACAAGAAGTATTCTTAAGAATTCTCAGGTTGAGATTTCGAATCTGCATCATCAATGAGAGCTGCAAGAAGGCTTTCTTGCAACCAACCCAGCCAGGTATAGACAGCGTAGACACCTCGAAGTGGATCATCGGGTGCAAGAATTTCAAGATGTTCATGGGAATTACTTTCCACCTTAAGTCGCACACCCAGAGCCAAGCGAATATCATTTATTGCGCCAAGCCAGGCATTGGCATTGTCGTAATCTAGATCAACGGTGCCATCCTCTGATGACTTTAAATGTATGCGCATAACAACTGCATGTGCTTGCTTTTTTGCACGCAGAGTTGATTCGGTATACCTGCGAAATTCAGATGAATCGACAGAATCGGCATATGCGTTAGGCAAGAGTCGGTGCAGTACGTCATCCTCGGGTGGAGAATCGTGAGATGTAATTCCAACCATCGCAGCCAATGGATCATCATTTCCATGGTCTGTGCGCTCGGCTAGGAGTTCAATTATTTGTTCACATAAATTCAGGAGCACTTCTTTCTCACTGTCAGCAAATTGGGCAACATATGAATGATCCCCGTGGCGCTTAAATCCTTCAGTGGAGGTCATAGCTGGTCACCGCGTTGCAATGTTGCCCACAGACCATATTCATGAAGGCGGGCTACATCATGTTCCATCTCTTCCCTACTTCCGGTCGAGACAATAGCTTTGCCATCATTATGAACCTGCAACATCAGCTCAGTGGCGCGAGCTTTGGAATAGTTAAATAGCTCCATAAATACATAGGTGACATAAGTCTGCAAATTAACTGGGTCATCCCAAACAATGGTGACCCATGGCGTATCACTGGAAAAGATTGCACGAATCTCTTCCTCGACCTTATCTGCTGTTTTTACCATCACCGGATAATGATATTAAATGTTTCACTCGTTAAGGCAGCCCAGTTTGCATCTTCGCTCACAGTGACTCGCAAGGTATAAACACCTCGAGTTTGTGGTTCAACCGTGATGACAAAGTTCCCCTGAGCATCAGTGACTACGATCTCGGTGATTGATTGCCACTCTTTCCCAGCTAGTTTCTCAAGTGTCACCATGGCACCTGCGCTGCGAGGAAGCACGCTGCCTACGATCTGTAACTGTGTTGCTGACTTAGCACTCGTTGGGGCAGTGAGATTCATCAGTCGATTGATGGTAATCGGGATCTCAACTGAAAGACCTTCACTCCTCTCCCACGTTGCATCTGAATAAACACGTAACGTGGTTGATTTTCCTAGAATCAATGACTTTTCAAACTTACCTTCCGCATTTGTGATGGCATTAGCCAAGGTGCGCCAGGTGCTTTCTCCAAGAGATTTTCCTTCAACTCGAACCGCTAGATTTGCGAGAGGTGACTTATCTTTGATGCTCAATTGCCCAGTAATTGTGAATGGGCTTCCATAGCTCATCTCGGTCTTATCAACTGATGTCACAGCATTGACTTGATCTGGAGAGATTGCCTTTGCAACTGTTCGAATGGCTTCCATCGCAAGCGGTTCTTCCATGCCAAATGTCCACGCTGTTATTCCACCTATGCGGTATTTGGTAACCAGTGCGGCTCGAAGAGCCCAACTGCGATTGTCTTGATACCACGCTGTGCGCGATGCTGTGCAAGTGGTCGCGAGCCCCCCGGCTGTCGTTCCGTTATAAACCTTTTGATAAGTGAATGTGACTTCACCGAATTGTTCGTTGTAAACAGGTGTTGCCCCATAGGTGGATGCGAGTGATACCGCATCACGCATCACAAATGTTGCCGCTTTCGCACCCGCTTTTACCGAATTAGCAACATTTGCTGGACACACTCCTGCAACTGCCGTAACCCAGTCTCGTCCGTATCCGGGGACGCCCACAAATACTTTCGACGCGGGCATGATTGAAATCGCATATTGCACTGTTCGTTCAGCCCAGGTAATTGGTCCAAGTGGGCCAACTTTTGCAATCGAGTAGTCATAGGTCATGATGCGCAATTTATCGATTGATGATGCAATCGCGTCCCATGCATATACGTAATACCCCTTCTGTTTTTCTGCAGGATTTAAGACATATGGGGTTGAAACCGAGAGAAGCTTCTCTTCCGCATGCAGTGCAACGCTTAGCTCTTTTACAAATGCGGCCCATAGCGGAGCAGTTGCCTTCCACGTTGTATTTTTATCAACAAATGCGAATCCTTCAAAATCAAGATCAATTCCATCGTAGTTATTTGTACGCACTAGATTCATGATGACATTGACTACTTGCGTGCGTGAGGCCGGACTCTTAAGTAATCCTGCAAGAACACCTTCACTGGTTCCATCGGTAATGGTAGGAATAATCTGGAAATTAGCATTGCGTAGGGCATTTAATGGTTCAGAAATAGGAACACTCGGATTAGCTGGCCCATAAAGGTCGAGAATTTCGGGAGCTTTGGTCTTGCTGTTGTATTTAAGTGTGTACCAGAAGGGCATTACCTCTTTAATGAGATCTGCATTATTAAGCACATCTGGAAGTGCTGTTTTCATTGAGTAATAAGGGATCCAACCGGTAAGAATCTTACGCGGTACATTCTCCTCGGCGTGAGTAGTGGGTAGAAAAAGAGTATGGGTAAGCAGTGAAAATAAAAGAGTAAGTGTGAGACTTATTCGCGCAACTCTCCTCATGCCGATTTTCCAAATATAATTTTAAGGCGAGTCATCAATCGCCCACCGTATTCGCGATCGACCGACCAGATATTTAAAAGTAGGGCTACCAAAGATATGAACTTAAGTAAAAATGGAATCGGACTGATGATAAAAAATAATGAATTTAGGCTACCTACGGCGCTGACAAGGGCCATCAATGCTCGGCGCAGAATCTTTGCAACCTGATTGCCTGTCAGTGATTGCGCTATCCGGCTTGAGAGAAGAATTGAAATGGGTGCACTGAATACAGTAATAGAAACCAAGATAGTGACAAGGAGGGCGAGTGATTCCATCTCTACCTCCCCCATGTTGAATCAGTTGCTGCAAAGAGTGCCATATCTATCTGCCGACCATCCTCGCGGGTGACTTTCTTGCGCATGATTCCTTCTTTTTCATATCCTGCGCTGACCAACAGCTTCTGTGATGCGTGATTATCAACATCAACCAGTGCCTCAATACGCTTGAATCCAATCTCCCGTAATCCGAGTTCAGTAATCATCTCTGTGGCGGTAGTGCCAATTCCTTTACCGCGCTGTTCGGAGTCAATCCAGTACCCAATTTCAGCGGTGTGGTTTCGAATATTGACCGAATGAAGTGAGATCTCTCCGGCAAATTTCTTATCAGAGCCATTTCCATAATCAATCACAAATAGCATTTCGCGGCGCTCTGCAAAGGCAAAGGGAACATTGCGTACAAATTCGACGGCGTGATCTATCGTGTAATTCGAAGGCACCGTCGTGAATGCTGGGATGAGTGGGTCCTGGCAGGCGCGAAAAATCGCATCAATATCTTCCTCAGTGCTTGGGCGAAGAGTAATCAGCCCATGCGAAAGAGTTGGAATCTGCGCTGGCCACCAAATCATTGCTCAATCTTATGGCAGAGGTAAGTTAATCAGGGGAAGTACGCCTGCAGTGTTAGCCAATCAATTCAGAATCGCGAAAACGACTCTGGTCATGGGTGCAACTTAAATTAGATGGTAGCGCAGCACAGTTATCGCAGAGCAAAATCAACTGATGACAAGAGGCTGTGTTGCAGTTACGAAAATCTTTAGTGGAGGCTTGGCACTTATCGCATTCTCCGATGACTTTGGCCTTATCTGAAAAATCCATAGAGATGCGATCATCGAAGATATAGAGCGAGCCTTCCCAAGAGGCCTCATCGCCAAAGCGATTGCCATACTTCACAATGCCACCATCTATCTGATAGACCTCATTAAATCCGCGATTTTTCATCACAACCGAGAGAATTTCGCATCGAATGCCACCAGTACAGTAAGTAACAACCGGCTTATCCTTTAAATGATCATACTTTCCGCTTTCGATTTCCTTCACAAAGTCGCGGGAAGATTCGACATCAGGAACTACTGCGTTTTTAAACTTTCCAATTTTCGCTTCATACGCATTTCTTCCATCGAAGAAGACGACTTCATCGCCGCGCTCTTTGACCAGCTCTTCTACCTGTTCTGGGCGGAGGTGAACTCCTCCCCCAATAACGCCATTTTCATCGACTTTAATTTCATCGGGATTCCCAAATGCAACGAGTTCATCTTTGACGACTACGCGAAGTCGTGGAAATTCATTTCCCGTTCCTTCTGACCATTTGAAAGCTATATTTTTGAAACCTTGATAGCCCCGTGTTTCTCGAACATATTTCTTCACATCGGCCATCTCGCCGCCAACAGTTCCGTTGATTCCGTGTGGAGAAATCAAGATGCGACCTTTGAGATTTAATGATTCGCAGAGTTGTTTTTGCCATAGACGCATCGCCTCGGGATCGGCCACCGGGGTGAAGCCGTAATACAGAACCACTTTGTTGAGCTTCGGTGCGTGCTTGTTCACGTCCTTATTCTAGACCGCATGTGGAGCCCATCGATTTTCGCTCTGGCTAGGCAGCCACGCCACGAATCAAATGGCTAAGTTGCAGGTAGTTGAAAGTTCAACTACATTTACCTCATGACAAGGGAGCACCAATGCCAGCAGTAACCGTTAGCGATATAACAATTCTTCCGCGCATCACTGATGCGTCACATCTGCGTGCGCGAGGCGTCAAGAGCATTACAACTGCTCCCAAAGGTTTTGAGGGTGAGGGTTTTCCTGTTCGACGCGCATTTGCCGGTGTTGATCTTGCGCAGTTAGATCCTTTTATTCACCTTGATCAAATGGGTGAAGTCGAATACGCACCAGGTGAACCAAAAGGTACTCCGTGGCATCCACACCGTGGTTTTGAAACAGTCACATACATTATTGATGGCATCTTCGATCATAAAGATTCCAATGGTGGTGGTGGATCAATTACGGATGGTGACACACAATGGATGACTGCTGGCGGAGGAATTCTTCACATCGAAACTCCCCCAGAACATTTAGTGGTCTCCGGCGGTTTATTTCATGGTTTCCAGCTCTGGGTGAATCTTCCTGCTGTAAAGAAATGGTCACCTCCTGCATATCAAGATGTGCGAGCAAAAGATGTAGCACTTCTGACATCAACCGATGGTGGATCTCTCATTCGCATTATTGCCGGTGAACTCGACGGTCACGTAGGTCCGGGATCAACTCAGACTCCGATAACTCTCATTCACGCAACCGTTGCACCAGGTGCCGAACTAAGACTTCCTTGGCGTAAGGATTACAACGCACTTGTCTACTCCATGTCAGGTCAAGGATTTGTAGGAGATGAACAACGTCCAATTTCAATGGGTCAGCTCACCGTCTTCAGTGAAGGTGATTGCATCGTGGTTCGCGCCGCAAACCAGCAAGAGTCGCGTTCTCCAAACTTGGAGCTCTTCATTCTTGGTGGACAACCGATTAACGAACCAGTTGCCTGGATGGGCCCCTTTGTTATGAATACAAAGAGTGAAGTTCTGCAAGCGTTTGAGGATTTCCAGAAGGGCCTACTTGGCTCTATTCCCGCGATATACAAGGACGATGCCAAGCGTCCTGTGAACCGTACCAAGATCCTGGATGTGCACAACGCACCAACTGACCTACGAGAAGGCTAGTTTTTATAGCGCTTTAAGTGCTGAGACAACCTTGGTTAGCGATGCCTTGGCATCACCGAAGAGAAGCATCGTCTTTGGATCATAGAGAAGTTCATTTTCGATGCCAGCAAATCCTGGGCGCATTGAGCGCTTTAGGAAGATGATGTTTGCAGCGTTGCTGACTTCCAAGATAGGCATTCCATAGATTGGGCAACCTGGAGTTGTTTGAGCTGCAGGATTCACAACGTCATTTGCTCCAATAACAATGGCGACATCTGTCTGACCAAATGTTGGGTTGACTTCATCCATTTCAGCTAGTTGATCATAAGGAACATTTGCTTCAGCAAGAAGTACATTCATATGACCTGGCATACGACCAGCTACCGGGTGAATTCCATATGCAACATCAATACCTTTTGAAAGCATAAGGTCGGCAAGTTCGCGCACTGTATGTTGCGCCTGCGCAACGGCAAGTCCGAAGCCAGGAACGATTACTACGCGTCTTGCGTAGTTAAGAAGAATTGCAACATCATCAGGTGAGCCTGAGCGAACTGGACGCTCTTCTGCTGTGCCAGATACTGCTTGTGGCTTTGCAGTAAATGCACCGAAGAGAGTTCCAAAGAGTGAACGTCCCATCGCCTCTGCCATCAAGCGAGTCAAGATCGTTCCTGATGCACCAACGAGAGTTCCGGCAATAATCAGAAGCGTTGATGAGAGTACATAACCACTTGCTGCCACTGTCAGACCTGTAAATGCATTGAGCAATGAGATTACGATAGGAACGTCTGCGCCACCAACTGGGAGTACAAAGAGCACACCAAAGAGCAATGAAAGCATCGCTAAAACCAGTAGCGGGGTTGTTCCAAGTGCTGTCACAACCCAGACGCTGACGCCAAGCACGGCAACGAGCGTTGCAGCAATGACAAATCTTCCACCAGGAAATACCACTGGGCGAGTAGTCATGAGCTCTTGCAACTTCATAAATGTAATGATGGAACCGCTGAAAGATACGCAGCCAACTACAACGGTAAAGACGGTGAAGATTACGGCTGCCGTACTGGCCTTCTCGCCAAGGTTTAGATATTCAACAATTGCAACAAGAGCAGCAGCGCCTCCGCCCACACCATTAAAGAGTGCAACAAGTTGTGGCATCTGTGTCATCTCGACCTTGCGAGCCGCGGGTACTCCAATAATCAGACCCACTGCGATTGCTCCCAAAATCCAACCTAAGTTATGAATTGGTAGCGAGTGTGATTGTGAACTTTCACCACTGGGGGTGACGTAGAGAAAGACTGAGAGAGTTGCAACTGTTGCACCGAAGGCACCAATTAAGTTACCGCGGCGTGCAGTCTTTGGATGCGAGAGTCCTTTAAGGGCCAAGATAAATGCCACACCAGCTGCGAGACCTACCAAGCTATAGAGAGTGCTATTCACTTTTGGTCTCCCTTCTTAGGCTTAAACATCTCAAGCATTCGGTCGGTGACAACAAAGCCACCCACCATATTGATTGTTGCTAAAACAATCGCAGCGAGTGAAAGGCCGAGCTCTAGATTATTATTTTTGCTGTGGTCTGCAACGATAATCGCACCAACAAGGATGACTCCATGAATTGCGTTAGCGCCAGACATCAGAGGTGTGTGTAGCGTTGATGAAACCTTTGATACAACTTCAAACCCCACGAATACTGCAAGGGTGAAGATTGAAATAACGGCAATTGCATCCATTAGTTGCTGCCTCCTTTTTCACTAGCTCCAGGTGTGTGCTTGGCACCTGCATGTGTAAGTGCAGACTTATCAATAATTTCATCTGTGAAGTCAATGTTTAGCGCTACTTTCTCGCCATCCTTTGCAGCAGTTGTCATCAAGGTAAGTAAGTTGACCACGTTACGTGAATACAGACTTGAAGCGTGGAACGGCAACTGGCTCGGAACATCTTTTCCGCCCCAGATCTGAACACCCTTGGCGGTTGTGACAATCTCTCCTGGCTTTGAGCCTTCAGCATTTCCACCGGTTTCGGCAGCGAGATCGACGATGATTGTTCCTGGCTCCATTGCATCAATCATGGCCGCAGTCATCAAACGTGGTGCTGCTCTTCCAGGAACTGCAGCGGTTGTAATAACAAGGTGAGATTTTGCAATATATGGAGTTAAGAGTTCACGTTGCTTTGCCGCACGTTCTTCTGTCATTTCACGTGCATAACCACCGGCACCCTCAAGTGCTTCAAGTTCCAAATCAATAAAAGTTGCGCCCATTGATTTCACTTCATCGGCAGAAGATGGGCGAACATCATAGGCAGAGACAACAGCGCCAAGTCGGCGAGCGGTTGCAATTGCCTGAAGTCCTGCAACACCAGCACCGAGCACAAGTACTTGCGCAGGTGTAACAGTTCCCGCGGCGGTCATGAGCATAGGAAAGAATCGTGGAGAAAGTTCAGCGCCAACGAGTGCGGCTCGATAACCAGCACATAGTGCTTGCGAAGTCAGTGCATCCATCGACTGTGCACGTGAAATACGTGGAACTAGTTCAAGTGAAAAAGCAGTAACGCCTGCTGTGACCGCTGCATCGATTGAATCAACGGCAGTTACTGGAGATAAGAAGGAGATTGTGACTGCGCCTTTTTTTAAGGACGAGATCTGCGCCGGGGTAAGTGAGGTAACGCAGAGAACTACGTCGGCATCACTAATGACATTGCCGCTCTTAACCGTTGCACCCGCTGCGGTGAATAGTTCATCTGTGGCTTGGGCATGCACTCCAGCTCCAGATTCAATTACAACGTCATAACCCAGTTTGGTTAATTTATTGATGATGTCTGGGACTAGCGCTACGCGCTTCTCACCGTCTCTAATTTCTCTTGGGACTGCAACTCTCATAGGGGAAAAGATACATGTATCTCAGAGCAACAGCCACTCAAAAGAATACGAAATCCTGATTAATTGCCCTTAAGTTCACCACGAGTTAAGTGATAGAGCAATGCCTGGATGGTTGTCCGACGATGAAATGCTTCACGCCAGATTACAGACTTTGGTCCATCAATCACAGAGCCGGCAACTTCTTCTCCTCGATGAGCTGGAAGACAATGCATAAAAATTGAATCTTTTTCTGTCAGTGACATTAATTTTTCTGTAATTGCAAATGGTTCGAGAGCTTTTGTTTTTTTAACGCGTTCAGCTTCCGGATCACCCATCGACATCCATACATCTGTATAGAGAACTGATGCGCCTCTCGCTGCAGATTCAGGATCATTCGTTACCTCAATCGTCGCTCCGCTAGTTCTAGCAATCGCTCTTGCTTTTGCAACCATTGCTTTATCCGGTGCCCAGTCGCCAGCTGGCGTCGCTGCCACAACGTGTGCGCCCATGATTGCGCCCATGATTAACCATGCGTGACTCATATTATTTCCATCACCGAGATAAACAAATTTGCGGCCTGTTATGTCAGCTCCAAAATTTTCGCGAATTGTTAACCAATCAGCGAGCAACTGTGTTGGGTGGTCGTCATCGCTTAAGCCGTTAATCACTGGAATGCTGGCATGTGCGCCGAGTTCATCTATATCTGATTGCGCAAAGGTACGAACTATCAGCGCATCGCAGTAACCACTAATAATCTTGGCGGTGTCGGAGATAGTTTCTCCGCGGCCAAGTTGTAATTCATCACCGCGAATAAAGATAGGGGTTCCACCCAAATGCGCCACGGCCGTTTCTGATGCCAAACGAGTACGGGTGGATGGCTTAGTCATATAAATGGCAACGCTCTTGTTGTGGAGCGCGGTGTGGGAGCGAAGTGGGCTCCGTGCGAAATCTGCAGCAGTGTCGAGGAGTAATTCGACATCAGCACGCGATAGATGCTCGGTGCGCAGTAAGTCCTTCATCGGGAAATTCTACCGGAAGCCGAGATGGCTATGTGGCTAGTTTTTGTTGGATACTAAGCGCATGCCACTTTTTGGTCGCGGTACTCCATCGCTTGAAAGCGATACCGACACACTTACTCGACCAGTTGAGCAAGAAGACGATGGTGGGCATGATCGATTTGCTCATTACATCAAGAAAGAGAAAATTGTTGAATCAGCAATGACTGGCAAATCAGTTCGAGCACTATGTGGAAAGAAGTGGGTACCTTCTCGTGATCCACAGAAATATCCTGTCTGTCCTATCTGCAAAGAAATCTTTGAAGGTCTAAAGCCTGGTTCCGAAGATGGAGACAAGTAGAACTAAGCATTACTGGTGGAGGTGCCGGGAATCGAACCCGGGTCCTTCAGAATTAAAACAGGGCTTCTACGGGCGTAGTGCGTTTATCGTTTTCTCAGTTCTGAATCTCTTACACACAAGTATTCAACGAACTCATTTGCGAAACTGTTCTCTCGAGATATTCGCAACGCTATCTCGATGAAGAGCTCTCTAGCGACGCCAGATTCCGGGACGAGAGCGCGCCCGGGCTGACGGATTCGGAACTAGCTTATGCAGCTAGGGCGAAATCACTGCGACTGTTGTCTGCAGTTATTTTTGCACAGGTTTCATGGTTTACGAGATCATCCCGGCTTCCTCGGCCCGCTTCCCCTGCCCCAACAACTAAAGTCGAGACCGTTCACCCCCAAGTTGAATTGGGGAATTACGTGGAAAACGTAATTCACACTATGTAGTTTTAGTTGTACTTATTTTTTCGACAATTCACCCATTGATTTCCGTGAGGAAAGATTTTGTGTGAATGAGTTATTTGGCGAGGTATGGAGCGGCATTCTTGTCTGCCAAACTCGATCGAGCCAAACGGTATGGGCTAAGTATAGAGAGGGGTTGCGACTTCTTCAAAATGCCCGCCTGGGGCAGTACCTAACTATCTTTGCCAGATTGGCGGCGTGAAAGTTCGCGATTTACCTCGCGCGTAGCTTGCTGTTCCATCAGCGTCGATCGCTTGTCATGAGCCTTCTTGCCCTTTGCGATTGCAACTTCAACCTTGGCTTTTCCATCTTTGAAGTAGAGCTGCAATGGCACCAAAGTGATTCCTGAATCTTTAGTGCGGGCAGCAATTTTGCGAATTTCAATCTTATTAACGAGCAGCTTGCGCTTGCGACGTGGGGTGTGATTAGTCCACGTACCTTCTGTGTATTCAGGAATGTGAACACCATGTAGCCAGAGTTCGCCATTTTCAATCATGGCAAAACCGTCAATCAATGAAGCTCGCCCTGCGCGAAGTGATTTCACTTCAGTACCGGTAAGCACAATGCCGCATTCATAGACATCTTCAATCGCAAAGTCGTGACGAGCCTTCTTGTTCTGTGCAATCAGCTTTCGTCCGACCTCTTTGACCATAAATTACACCTTGAGGTATCGGCGCAGTGTTACTACAGATGCGATAGTTGAGACCACAAGGCCTGTAAGAAGTAGCCAGCCAGAAGCTAGCGCCACTTCTCCCCAACCAAAGAACTTGGTAAAGGTAAGTAGCGGGGCGACTTTTGTTTCAACAACATACTTAAGTGCAGCCAGTAATCCACTGGCAAGCATCCATCCAATGAATGCCGCGAAAACACCTTCTAATAAGAATGGAAGTTGTATTGACCAGGACGAAGCACCCACGAGTCGCATCACGCCAGTTTCACGACGACGATTAAATGCAGCAATTCGAAGGGTGTTGCTAATCAGCAACGCTGCAGTGAGCACGGAAAGAAGGCCGACAATCAGTGCGCCATTGCGAAGTACTGCAAGTAGTTGGAAGAACTTTTCGAGAATGCTGCGCTGATCTTGCACGACATCCACGCCAGGTCGACCGCTAAATGCGCTGACAACAACATCGAACTGCGTTGGGTCTTTTAACTTAACGCGGAAAGATTCCGGCAATTGATCAGCAGTAACGTTCTGCGCAATTGCTGAACTCTTAAAACGCTCCTTAAAGCGAGCAAATGCTTCAGTCTGTGATTCATAGAAAACGCTCTGCACAACCGGCAGAACCTCTAAATCTGATTTGATTGCTGTGCGCTGTTCGGGTGTGACTACTCCACCACTACATGATGGCGACTCTGAGAGTGATCCGCAGAGAAATACAGATACTTCAATCTTGTCATACCAATAATCTTTCATCGCATTTACTTGTGAATTTGAGAGTAAACCAATACCTAGTAGCGAAAGTGAGATTGCAACGGTCACGATGACTGCAAATGTCATTGTGAGGTTACGACGAAGACCTATTCGAACTTCACTGAAGAGAAATCCTGCGCGCATTGTCTTCCCCTTATCCCGTATATCCGTAGACGCCGCGAATTTGATCGCGAATTACATGGCCACCATCGAGTTCGATAACTCGCTTACGCATCTGATCAACAATTCCAGAATCGTGGGTAGCCATCAATACTGTGGTGCCCTCACGATTAATGCGGTCGAGCAACTTCATAATTCCTACAGAAAGCGCTGGGTCTAAGTTTCCAGTTGGCTCATCCGCGATGATGATTGCCGGGCGCGTGACATATGCACGAGCAATCGCAACGCGCTGCTGTTCTCCGCCTGAAATTTCAGAAGGCAAGCGATCGCCCTTATCTTCAAGGCCAACAAGTTCTAGCATCTCAGGAACTTCGCGATTTATCTCCTTCTGCGAATATCCGAGCACGTGTAATGAGAATGCGATGTTTTCCGAAATCGTCTTATTGGGAAGTAATCTAAAATCTTGAAAGACAGTTCCTAGTTGGCGACGAAGCTCTGGCACTTTATGGTTTGCAAGAGTTCCAAGATCTTTGCCCGCAACATGAATGACACCAGAAGTTGGTCGCTCTTCGCGCAGAATCAAACGCAAGAATGTTGACTTGCCAGAACCTGACATGCCCACCAAGAAAACAAACTCACCCTTGGTAATTTCTAGCGTCACGTTCTCGAGGGCAGGACGATCCTGACCCGAGTAAACCTTCGTTACATTCTCAAACTTAATCACTATCTGCTCCTTATATAGGCGCATGGTGATGCGCTCGTGAGACCTGCCCCTAGTTTATGTAGGCAAGCTGGAAATTTAGGGTTGATTCGGGGTTTTTATGCCAATTCACAGAGGAAAGAAGAATCACAGCACGCGTGGATCAGGCGGTTATTGCCGAGAATTATTGTGACGCGCTACGGCGCCAGCGAATTCCCGCTTCGATGAAATCATCAATTTCACCATTTAATACCGCAGATGTATTTCCGGTTTCATGATTATTACGGAGATCCTTCACCATTTGATACGGGGCTAATACGTAGGAACGCATCTGATTTCCCCAAGATCCAGAATTATCACCCTTAAGTGCATTCATTTTCGCTTGCTCTTCCTGGCGCCGGCGCTCTAATAATTTGGATTGCAATACCGCCATCGCAGTTGCTTTATTTTGGATCTGAGAGCGCTCGTTCTGACATGAAACAACAATGCCAGTAGGCACATGTGTTAGGCGCACAGCAGAGTCGGTTGTATTCACACCCTGCCCACCTGGACCAGATGAGCGATATACATCCACGCGCACTTCTTTCTCATCAATATCTATGTGATCACTCTGTTCAACAACAGGAACAATTTCCACACCAGCAAAAGACGTATGTCTACGTGATTGAGAATCAAAGGGAGAAATTCTCACTAACCGATGCGTTCCCTGTTCCACTGAAAGCGTGCCGTATGCATACGGGGCACTGACTCTAAATGTGGTCGATTTAATTCCCGCTTCTTCTGCAAAAGAAGTTTCTAATACATCAACTTTAAATTCGTGCCGCTCGCAATATCGCAAATACATACGCATCAACATCTCAGCCCAGTCAGCAGCTTCAACACCACCTGCTTCAGAACGAATAGTGATGAGCGCATCACGTGCGTCATATTCACCATTAAGTAAAGTCGTAACTTCTAACTCACTAATTGCCTTCTTCGCCGAATCTAACTCACCTTCAGCGTCGGCAAATGCTGATCCATCTGGTTCATCGGCAGCTAACTCAAAAAGAAGTGGCAGGTCATTAACGCGACGGCGTAATCCAGTAAGTCGCGAAATTGTTGCTTGCACACGAGATAACTTACTTGTGAGTGCCTGAGCCTTTTCCGGGTCATCCCACAAATTCGGTACTCCCGCAGCAGCTTCAAGTTCAACCGCTTCTGCTGCAAGTTTTGGAAGATCCAAGACTTTTTCAATAGATGTCAGGGTCGCGCCTATCTCACTAATCTCTAGGTTGTAATCGCGAGCCATGGGTTAAGGATAGCGAGAACTTCCCCAAAGCATTCTTCTTGCTCGCCTTGCCTGGAAGGAGAGAGCTGGGAGATTGAAAATTTCCTAACCGAGGTTAAGACCATAGTAATTTGTCGTAATCTTCCGCTCTGCAAAAGTTCCGACTCTAGAAGTAATTTCAACAGTTTCAACTCCGACAAACGGAAGTATAAATGGAAGGGTGACTCTAGCTGAGGAAAGAATCCCAATTTCATAACCATCACATTGGAAATCTAGTACTCGAATTTGGCTCAAGTTTTTTCGTGAAATTGCTCCGCCCACCGAACTCCAGTCGCGTAAGGTGCTGATGGAATCTGACCTGCCTTTTTCGCAGTCAATTGGGATTCCTGGATCCTTTTCTCTGTTTAGAAATAGATTTACAGCGAAACGATTAACGTTGTACTCACGTGCGTAGTATTTTTCTAGATCCAAATTTCTTACGCCCCGCTGTGCCGCCGCCTCCGTGGCTTGAGTCAGTGCACGTTTGGCAATATAGATTGATGAGATATCGGTTAGCACAATTAGAGTAATTAGGATCAACATAAAAAGTCCCAAGATTAAGAGTGAGATAGACCCTCGTTCCTCTTTTAGCTTCTTTCTGGCCTTGGAAAAGAAATTGCAACGCATAAGAATTATGGATGACGTCATGCCCATGGAGATACATACTCGATGGCTGCGACTTGAGCCTGACTCTTTCCTGAAGTATTCATAGTGAGTTGAACCAGAACTCGATTATCAGGTGCGATGCAGGGCCGTGAAGCACAGAGGATTCTCAACTCGATTGCTGTCTCAGGGGAATTTGCGTCATAGCCAAGTAACTTTGCACCATTAATTGCAACTTGATTGGCCACGTAGAAAGCAGTTTCATCATCTTTGCTAGTCACAAATGCACGCGCTGATTCTCGTGCCAAAGATCTAAGAGAATCTTGCGCATCACTTGAATGGGAAAACTGAGCCATAAAGATAAAAAGTGGGATGAATAGGGGAATGGCAAGAAGGCTAAATTCCACTGATGCGCTACCCCGGTTACACGACACAATTGCAAAATTCAAGGTTGCAATTCTCCCCTTAGCTTTTGGCAAGAACTTGATTAAATCCACTGTAACTATCTTTGATTTTCCACGATAGCTATACCGGTCACATCTATCTCCTTCTTAGATCCCAAGATTTTTTCTAGTCCCGGCATTATTTGTGGCAGTAACCCTTTTTTGTGACCAATCAGTAAATCCAGATTTTGATGCGGATCCGGGGATTCAATATGCAAAAAAGTATCAGTCTCATCAAAATCACCAGAAATAGCTCTCGTCGAGGCACCATCTTGAGCGCTGGTTTTTGTCATATTTCTTCCGTGAATTGCAATCGTGATTTGTGATGCGACTAGAAAGAGAGTGAGTAAAGGAATCAGGACCAAAGCGCTCTCGGTGTTTCCTTTCTCGTTAAAAATGAGATTCTTGATATATGGGATTCTCATTTAGCGAATGCCGTTCATCGCATCGAGAGAGTTCTTTAAGATTGCAGAGAGGCGCGGTGCCGCAATAGTCCATATCGCAGTTACCAATCCGGTTGTCATTAGAACGACTAGTACCCACCCCGGAACATCTCCACGGTCATCGTTTAGGACTTGGTAAAAACGGGTTCTCTTGAATTCAGCAACTTTAATTGCTAAATAGCTACTTAAATGAAGGCTCTTGTTTTGAATTGCTTCTTCCATTTTATTCATCAGCGTTCCTTTTCCTTGGTTGTGGGTTGGTTTATGACTCTCGCAATACTTTCCACGGTTCATCTTTAGCTTTCTGCAAAAAGGTTTAGATTGGACAGAGATGGCCATAGTGCAAATAGAATCGAAATCGGGAGAATGAGAAAAACAACGGGAATCATCATTGAAATTTCAGACTTAGCTGCCGCTCCGAGAATGCGATTGCGTTGAAAACTCTGCGCCTCACGTGCATGACTATGAAGAACTTCTATTAGTGGGGCACCTCGACTGATTGCGATTACTACTGCATCGATGAATCTGCGCACAGCAACTGATTGCACCCTACGACCCATGCGATCTAGGGCGTGCTGAAAAGGTAATCCACTTTTCACTTCAAATACGACAACCCTCAACTCACTCACAAGGGGTCCGCTCCCTCGCTTACTAATCCTTTCCAGTGAGCTGAGTGGTGTCTCTCCAGCAGATAAAGCTAAGGTCATCATTTCAATGACACTTGGAAAATCTGAATCAATGCATATTCGTTGTTCAGTGATTTGATTACTTAATGACTTCTCGAAATAGAACAAAACGAAAGCGGTTGTACCTAATAGGCACACAACGATGAAGGCAAATGAATGACCTTGAAAGAGAAGCAGTAGTAGCAATGGAAATAGAATTAGAGAAGTGACTAGTAATTGCTTCAAGCGAAAATCTTCGTAATCAGTTTGATCTGTGTGCCCTAGTTCTTCTAATTTGTTTTTAACTCGCGTCTTATCTCCAACTTTATGCACAGTTGTGAGGGCGAACTTCTCCCAAGAAAAATCCTCATTGATGAGAATTAAGGCGGGAATCAAAAAAAGAATTGCAACCAGAGTTGTTGTGCTCATGATTTGCCTGAAAAAACTCTTGATGGCTGCGGTAACTGCCCGAGCTTATTCATCCACAGATAAGCAACGCACGTCATAATCAAGCCAGAGAGCAGTACGGCAATTCCGGAGGTTGTAGAGAAAGAGGCGGCAGTCGAAGGTTGCGTAGAAAGGAGCAACAAGAGAATCCAGGGCGCACCCGCAGATAAGTGCGCCGAATTCTTAATCCAATTCTGCTTCACCGAGATTTCTCTTCTGAGAGTCAAGTCTTCTCGAATAAAGTTCCCTAGCAATCTCAAAATGTTAATCAGTTCGGCACCACCGAGGGTCTTCGAAATCAAGAGCGCCTCAATTACCTGATCGGTACTCGGTTCTCCGAGTTGGGATTTAGCCCGTTCAAGGGCTCCCATGAAATCTCCAGTTCCATAAACATCTTCTCGAAAGATCTCAAAATAGTGCTGAGTTACTACGGGGCCTCGAAGTGAAAGTCCTACCAGTGATTCATTGAGTGACAAGCCTGACTGCAGCCCAGAAATCAAATGATCGATTATCTCCGGGCATGCAGATTGAATCTCACTTGAACGATTGCTCTCACTTTTGCGCTGGGCCAGCGACACAAAAATACCCACAAAAATTGAGAATGCAGCTGAAATGACCAATGAGTGTGAAAAAAGAAAGACTATAGATAGAGATAAAAGCATGAATATCGTTGTTTTAATTACTTGGGAATTCTTACTAACTGTTATCTGCACTTAATTACTCCTAAGCCTTTTTCGTAATTTGCCCCATTCCATCGCCAAACATTTTCTATCTCTGCTCTATCGTTCTCATAACGTCCGGTAACGTGTGCGATTTCTACGATGCGCCTTGTCCCATCTCCTGCGATAGAGACCTGAATAACCAAATCGATAGCGGATGCAACTGTGGGCGCAATAAATTTGTGGGAAATATTCTCGCCAGCAAGCAGTGGAAGTGTTTGGAGTTTGGTTATGGCATCTCGTGCTGAATTCGCGTGAAGAGTTCCCATACCTGGCAAGCCAGAATTTAGTGCAATCAATAGGTCCAAGGCTTCTGCCTCACGAACTTCACCAACAATTATTCTTGATGGGCGCATTCTCAGAGCCTCTTTGATCAGTGTGCGCAGTGGAATTGAGCCTTCTCCTTGCAAGTTAGCCGCCCGAGTCTGCATTTGTACTAAATCCGGAACGTTGGGTTTAAGCTCAAAAACTTCTTCAATTGTTATTACACGTTGAGATAGTGGAATTGCAGTAGCAAGAGCATTTAGAAGAGTTGTCTTGCCTGCTTGCGTACCGCCGCTCACCAAAATGTTTAAACCAAACTTCACAGCACTCGATAATTGAGCAGCGATCTCTTCTGACATCAAACCGATACCCGCTAAATCATGTAAGTTCAGATGGCGCAGTAAGTGCTTTCGGATGTTTACCGCCCAGTGTTCTGCCGTTATTTCCGGAATAACCACATGCAGTCGACTTCCATCGGGTAACTGCGCGTCTACAAACGGTTGAGACAGGTCCAATCTTCTGCCACTCCAGAGAAGAGTCCTATCAACTAGTTCGCGAACGGAGTCAGATGTCAGAACCAAGTTAGTGAGGTGACTTTTACCTGCCCTCGCAATAAAAATTCTCTCAGGAGAATTAATCCAGATTTCTTCCACTGTTGGATCTCTTATGAACTCGGCGATTGGACCGAATACAACATCTGGATCCATGTTTTCCATGTGGGGAAGTTAGGTGAGCAGGGACAAGTTTTGCGGCTGTGAATTCCCTACTGTGGATAAATTACACGCTCAATAACTCTTCGTTACTAATCGTAACTCTTGGTTATCTAGTCGATTGAGTATTTCAAGAGAACTTTCCCCACGATTTACCGTGAGGACAGAGTAGTGAGAGCCGAATCCCTCAAACATCCAAGAGTGAAGGACTCGCTCGGCAAGAGAGGTTGCTACATCGGATGTCCCTTTGAGAATAAGCGTAAATTCAAGGTGGCCAAGACGCGCACACAAATCTTCTGACCGAATTGACGCTTTCAGAATTTCAGCAAATGAAAGTATTGCAACCTCATAATGTGAATCATCTGACTCATTCCCACTTTCGGTGAATTGAATGCCGGCTTTATTCTTGGATATTAAAAATCTAATAAGACTGAGCTGAGAATTATTGCGTTCAGCAATTCCTAACTCTCTCCTTAAATTCTCGTAGAAATACGGAGGAGCAGCTAGATGAGTGAGCGAATCTCGTAACCCATCGTGTGAAAAGGTCATCGTGTGGTTGATGCAGATTGGTGATGCGCTGATAAAGTTCGGACCATGGCAACAAAACCTGAGTGGAATAAATCATCACAAAAGAGTTTCACGTTAGGAAATACTGCCAACCTCTCCCCCAAGCGTTCAACAGTGGCAGCACTCCTCTATATCGAGGCAGGTCTCGTACTCGCCCTAGGTGTGTGGCTTGTGGTGCTCGGGTTTACTCATGAAGAGAAAGAGCTACCGCCACTTATTGGAGTCGTTGTCTTTGCAATTCTTGGGGCTATCGGACTCTTTGCATCTGCTCGTGGATATGTGAAGGGAAAGAGTTTTGGAAGATCCCCCACCATCTTGGCTAACTTAATTGCAGTCGGAGTTGCTTACTATCAAATTCAAGGACATTTCTACATCGGGGCAGTCATAATTCTGGCACTTGCACTTCCAACGTTGTATTTCGCATTTATGATTGCTAAAGAAGAAGGCTAGTTAAGGATTACCAAGGAACTATTTGATTATCTTCCCAGAGTACACCTGTGACTTTTTCAGCGTCCGTTGCACCAGCTGCATCAAAGTTTCGGGTCGCTAACCAAATTGCTGTAGCTGCCCCTTCTTCTGCAGAACGTGGCGCATCCGCACCACCCATATCTGTTCGTGAATGATTAGGACAGATTGCATCAACAAGAAATCCGCGAGCGCCAAGTCCGGTCTCATGTGCCAGGTTTCTTACCAACGCATTGACGCCAGCTTTACTGATTCGATACGGGGCAAGTCCTCCAGCATTTCCAGGACCAGACATACGACCTAAGCAGGCGGAGAAAATGATGACGCGACCATTTCGTGCATCTGCCATGGCGGGTGCAATTCCATTTACAAGTTGAAAGACAGAATCAAGATTAATCGCCATCACTCTGCGCCACTCAGCGTCATTTGTCCGAAGCGTCTTTGACATCTTCTCACTCATCACTCCATGAGCAAGAATAAGAAGTTGCGGAGTTGGAAGAGATTGATTGATTGAATCAATAAGTTCACGGACAAGATCTGGTTGCTCTAGATCACAGGTGAATGTTGAGATGTTGATCTGGGTGCCATCTGAGGCTGCTCGGATTGATTGCGCCGCCGATGTTAATCGCTCAGAATCTTTAGCAATCAGCGCCAGATCAAAGCCTTGAAGTGCCAGAGCTTTGGCGCTCTCAAAACCCAAGCCTCGGCTGCCACCAGTGATGATGGCTAGGGGGCGGGTGCTCTCTGTGGACATGGGGCAACTGTCTCAAAAAATGGATACTGCCGCCTCTTGAGCGTTGGGCAGAATGTGCTCAATCTCGCGCCGCCTCAGCGAGATATGCCATTTATTTGCGGCAGGTAGAGCCGATAGTCTTAGCCACGTTCAGTTACAGGATTTATATCTAGTTTCTATGTAATAGATATGTACGCAAGGACGCAAGGGAGCGCTCAGTGTCGCAATCAGGACAAGACTTTGGAGCAAATGATTGGCTCGTTGAAGAAATGTACGAGCGATATCAATCAGATCCATCGTCTGTACCGAGTGAGTGGGTTGCACACTTCCAAAATAGCGCTCAGGTAACAGAGGCGCCAAAGGCCGGAACACCACCAACACCCAAGCCAGTTACTCCCCCAAATATTTCTGTTCAAGGTTCAGTGCAGCCAACTCCTGCCGCACCGGTTGCGGCTCCAGCTGTAACACAGCCAGCTCCCGCTACATCAGTGCCTGCTACTCAGCCAATTGTTCGTACCCTTGCAACTACTCCTGCAACACCTGCGGATCCGATTGCTAAACCAATTCCAACTTTAGTAACACCGAGTGCTTCAACTCTTGAACCAATTCGTGGTGTATCGGCCCGTGTTGTTCAGAGCATGGAAGCATCACTTTCAGTTCCAACAGCAACATCTGTGCGCGCAATACCTGCAAAGCTCATGATTGATAATCGAATTGTTATAAACAATCACTTGAAGCGCGGCCGCGGTGGAAAGGTTTCATTTACTCACATCATCGCTTACGCGATGATTAAAGCGCTGCGTGCGATGCCAGAGATGAATGCTTTCTACGGCGAACTCGAAGGAAAACCAGCTCTTGGAAAACCTGAACATATCAACTTGGGAATTGCTATCGATTTAGCAAAGCCTGATGGAACACGCCAGTTATTAGTTCCATCAATTAAGGGTTGCGAAGAACTTGAATTCGGACAGTTCTGGTCGGCTTATGAAGCAATTGTGAAGAAGGCTCGCGCCGGAACTCTCACCGTTGAAGATTACGCAGGAACAACAGTTTCACTTACTAACCCAGGAACAATTGGAACAGTTCACTCTGTTCCACGGTTAGTGCAGGGACAAGGGCTAATCCTGGGTGTGGGAGCGATGGATTACCCAGCAGAGTTCCAGGGCGCAAGTACTGAAACTCTTGCACGTCTTGCAATAAGTAAGGTAATCACTCTTACAAGCACATACGATCACCGCGTTATTCAAGGTGCGCAATCTGGTGATTTCTTGCGCCGCATCAACGAATATCTTCTTGGCGCAGATGATTTCTATGACGAAATCTTTACCGCACTGCGTATTCCGTATGAGCCAATCCGTTGGGCTTCAGATTTTGCAGTTACGAAAGATGAAGAGATTGATAAGACAGCGCGCGTTCAGCAACTGATTCACGCTTATCGCACCTGGGGTCACCTCATGGCCGATATCGATCCGCTTGTTTATATTCAGCGAAATCATCCTGATCTCGATGTGCGCACACATGGACTTACTCTTTGGGATCTTGATCGTGAATTTGCAACAGGTGGATTTGGCGGAAAGAAGTTCCTTCCACTACGTAAGATTCTTGGAATTCTTCGTGATGCATATTGTCGCTCAATCGGACTTGAGTACATGCATATTTCAAACCCGGAAGAGCGTCAGTGGTTCCAGCAACATGTTGAAGGTGTCTCTGAAGTACCAGATCGCCTAGAGCAACTTCGCATATTGCGTAAACTCAATAGCGCTGAAGCATTTGAATCCTTCTTGCAGACAAAATTCGTAGGACAAAAGCGCTTCTCGCTTGAAGGTGGAGAATCTGTAATTCCACTTACAGATGCGATTGTCTCTGCAGCGGCAGAGCGCGGACTAGATGAAGTATGCATCGGAATGCCACACCGTGGGCGCCTGAACATGCTGGCAAATATTGCCGGTAAGTCTGTCGGTCAGATTTTCCAAGAATTCCAAGGGCACTATGCAGAGAACCAAGTACATGGTTCAGGAGATGTGAAGTACCACTTAGGTACTGAAGGAATCTTCACAACAGAATCTGGTGCAAAGACCAAGATTTATTTAGCTGCAAACCCATCACACCTAGAAGCTGTGAACCCGGTACTCGAGGGAATCGTGCGCGCTAAACAAGATCGCTTGAATACAAAGGGTGCTTACACAGTCTTGCCAATCTTGCTCCACGGTGATGCGTCATTTGCTGGCCAAGGTATCAACGCTGAAACACTGCAGCTATCGCAACTTCCGGGCTATCGCACTGGTGGAACCATCCACATCGTGGTTAATAACCAAGTTGGATTTACTACTTCACCTCATGCATCTCGTACATCTCGTTATTCAACAGATGTCGCCAAGTTAATCGAAGCACCAGTTCTTCACGTTAACGGTGATGATCCTGAGGCTTGCGTGCGCGTTGCACATATGGCATTTGAATATCGCCAGGCATTTAATAAGGATATTGTCATCGATATGGTCTGCTACCGCAGACGTGGTCACAACGAAGGTGACGAGCCAAGCTTCACACAACCTTTGATGTACAAACTCATCGACGCAAAGCGCACCACTCGTACTTTGTATACCGAAGCTCTAGTCGGCCGCGGAGATATAACTCCAGAAGAAGCAGAAGAAATTGCGCGCGATTACCAGGTTCAGCTCGAAGAAGTCTTCGCATCCGTTGCCAACTATGAAGAACATAGCGATCCAAACTTCGTAGTTCCTATCGTTCCCAATGCCGAAGATGTGCCAACCTTTATCTCTGAGCAGCTAGTTCGCGAAATTGCCGCAACACAAATTGCAATTCCGGAAGGATTCCATATCCATCCAAAACTCCTGCCGCAGCTACAAAAGCGCGCAGAGTCAATCAATGATGGAACAATCGACTGGTCTACCGGTGAAATGCTCGCCTTCGGTTCTCTTCTTAAAGAAGGCCGCCCAGTTCGTTTAGCGGGACAAGATTCACGTCGCGGAACATTCTCCAATCGTCACGCTGTCATTGTTGATAAAGAAAACGGGAGTGAGTGGACACCGCTGCGGTCACTAATTTCAGATGCAAACCAGTTCTTTGTCGTTGATTCATTGCTCAGTGAATATGCAGCGATGGGATTTGAGTATGGGTATTCCGTTGTTCGCGAAGAAGCTCTGGTTCTTTGGGAAGGTCAGTTCGGAGACTTCGCAAATGGTGCGCAGACAATAATCGATGAATTCATCTCCTCTGCGCTTCAAAAGTGGGGAGAGCGTTCATCTGTAGTGCTCTTGCTTCCACATGGGTATGAAGGCCAAGGACCAGATCACTCATCTGCTCGTATCGAGCGATTCCTTGCACTCTGTGCAGAGAAGAATATGACTGTGGCCCAACCATCAACTCCCGCCTCCTACTTCCACCTACTTCGTTTTCACGCAGCAAATCCAAAGCGTCGTCCAATGGTTGTCTTCACACCAAAATCGATGCTGCGTCTGAAGGCAGCTGCATCATCTATCAGTGATTTCACATCAGGAACGTTCTTGCCAGTCATCGGAGATCCAACTGTGAATAACGCTTCTCGCGTCATTTTCTGTTCCGGAAAGATTTATCACGACCTCGTTGCAGAGCGCAATCGCTTAAATGACAGCAGCACTGCCATTGTTCGAGTCGAGCGGCTATACCCATTCCCTGTAGCTCAGATGGAAGTTGAAGCGAAGAAACATCCAAATGCAAACTTACTCTGGGTGCAAGATGAGCCTGCCAACCAAGGTGCATGGCCACATGTTGCCTTAAGCACGACTGAATCAATTGGTGGAACCGGTGTTGATTCACGAGTCTTGCGTCGCATTTCACGTCGCGCAGCGGCTTCTCCTGCAACTGGAAGTCATCATCTGCACGAGGATGAAGCAAAGGCGCTACTAGATGAGGCGTTTACGCGATGACATATTCAGTTGATCTAACCGGTCAAGAGTTTGTTATGTTTAGTACTGATTGGTGTGGATATTGCAAGAGACTTAAGAGCCAACTCGGTGAAGTGGGAATTACTTTTCGTGAGATTAATGTCGAGCAAGAGCCAGATTCAGCAGATTTTGTTGAGCAGGTCAACGGTGGTAATCGCGTTGTTCCAACGCTTCTCTTCTCTGATGGTAGTTCACTCACAAATCCATCAGTGATCGCAGTCAAAGAGAAGCTGGCTTCACTCGCTTAACTCTAAATTCAACGCGTGCTTTTACGTAATGTATCGGTAGCCATCCCCACGTGCGTGAATCTGTTCCTTCTTCGTTATCACTAAGAACATAAATCATCGGAAGTTCACACTCTGGCTCTCGCACATCTATAATGCGCTTCACGTAATAAATTCCGGGTTGTTCTTCTAGTTCAATAACAACGACATCTCCCACCGCGAGAGAGCTCAGGAGGCGATGTAATAGCTTCGCAAGAGGATTGCGAGCGATCGAGAAATCTGCCCAACGAGCCATCAGCCAGTCACCGTCGTTATAAGTGGGGGCCATCGAGTTTCCCTCAACCCGAACGCTCGCGTACTTAGCCATGGCGGTCATCCTAGGATGCACCAACTCTTGCAGTGGAGTACCCTGCCGCACATGAGAAACTTTCTTACACCTAAAGTCACTGTTCACGCACACTGCGATCTCCCATGCGGCGTTTACGATCCAGCACAAGCAAAGATTGAGGCACTCTCAGTAAAAGCTTGCATGGAAAAGTACGCAGCAAATACAGATGCAGATTTCCGTTCACGTTCTGTTGCAATTAAGGAAGAGCGTTCACACCAAGTTAAGGAGCACCTCTGGGTACTCTGGACTGATTACTTCAAGGCTCCACATTTCGAGGCTTACCCACAGTTGCACTCACTCTTTAATGATGCGACAAAGCTTGCAGGTGCTGCAGGAACTAAGGGAACTCAAGATGTAAAGGTTGCAGATCAACTCATTGCAAAGATTGATGAGATTGCTGAAATCTTCTGGGCAACTAAGAAGGCCTAAACCCTGACTTAAATTTCACTCATTAATGAGTGATTGAGCGGCAGTTCGAGCGAGGAAAGATAATCGCTCAACTGTCGCTCTTTTAATTTGCGCTTGCGCTAAATGTCGCTCGCCATCATAAACATCACAGGTAAAGGTGAGTTGGCGTCCATCGATTTCAATGAGCCGTGAATTAGCCCGGATTTCAGCGCCGGCAGTTGCAGAGCCGACAATTTCAAGAGATGAATGTGTCAAAAATGTTGTTTCACCGGAATCAAGATATTCCGACAATGATGCTACGCAAGCATTCTCCATCAGAGTTAAGTAATGAGATGGTGCAACAACTGGAAGATCAGAGACGCCCATCGTTACGCAGGTATCTCCAGGGCGAACTGTCATCACAGAGAAGCCAACCGCTCCCAGGACTTCATCTGCCGATTTCATGCTTCGAAGGCTAGTCCTCGTCGTCGATGAAGTGTTGGATGTGAGTCTGTTCGATTTGAATCTCGCGGTGTTCGATATTTCCGAACTCATCTACCTCAATAGAAATTTCAGTCATGCTGAACTGGGTAACCACTTCGGTAGCACCTGTGTAGCTTCCCATCTGCTCGCGAATTTGGCGATGGATATTCTGACGGAGTTCCTCCGGTGCCTGCTCATTACACGAACGCTTCAATACATCCGCAAGCATCTGGTGCATCAGACGTTCGTGTTCAATTTCAGCTGTGCAGGGAGCACAGTGAGTTAAATGGGAGTTAATTTGTGCCGCTTGCGGCACGGTCTCCAATTCATCTTCAATGATGAAAATTACGGAAGAGAGAACTTCACTACATTGGATTTCGATGAAACTCATTTGCTGCCCCCCTTCTTACTAGAAGGCTTATCTGAAGACTCTGTTGAATAGCCAAGCTCTTTTGCATAGTCAGCGAGTTTTTCACGCAGTTGTTTGCGACCGCGGTGCAAACGTGACATGACAGTGCCTGCAGGTGCTCCGACAATCTCTGCAATCTCTTTATAGGAAAAACCTTCTACGTCAGCCAAATAAACAACCATGCGAAACTCTTCCGGAATCTCTTGTAGCGCACGTTTGATATCGCTATCAGGTAAAGATTCAAGGGCAACAGTTTCAGCAGATTTTCCTTGATCACTTGTATGGCTTTGAGCTTTGGCCACCTGCCAGTCTTCAAGTTCATTGTCTGCAATTAGAGGTTGGCGTTGTCCTTTGCGATAGGAATTGATAAATGTAGTTGTCAGTACTCGGTAGAGCCAGGCACGGAGATTGGTACCTTCTTCAAATTGATGAAAAGAGGTGAATGCTTTGAGGTAGGTGTCTTGGACTAAATCGCGCGCATCTTCTGGATTCTTTGTATAACGAAGTGCTGCGGCATACAGTTGATTTGTAAACACCAAAGCATCGCGCTCGAACCGAGTTGTGCGATCGGCGGCGCTTTCTAGAACCAAATCCTTCGATGTCATTGATGCAAGGTTATATTAGAAAAGGGTTTCGGGCTCGCCAAGCTCGATGGGAATAATCAATTCTGCTCCGTTGTTAGCAACCAGGTTTACGCGAGGGGAAACGGGTTGTGCAACCAACCCTGCATCCGGTTCCGCTACCTCCATCAACTTAAGCAGCCGGTTGATATCTCGCGCCTCTGTATCAAGCCATCCTTGCCAGCGATCTCGCGGCATAAAGACTGGCATCCGGCTATGAATCGTTGCCAACTCTCCCACTGCTTCCCGGGTAATAATTGCTGCGCTCTGAATAACTACACCTTTCTCACTCTGCCATGAACTCCAAATTCCGGCGATAGAAAGTTGTTCGCCATCTGCACGAGAAATATAGAAAGGTTGTTTTGGTGGATATTCACCAAGCGAGGTTGCCCATTCGTAGTAACCACTTGCAGGAATAAGACACCGTGAAGTTCTAAATGCATGTCTAAATGTTGGCTTCTCGTGGATTGATTCACTTCGTGCATTGATTGCATGCGACTGTGAAGCACGGGCATCGGATAAATTCTTCTGCCAGGGAGCAATGATTCCCCAAGATGCAGAATCAAGAATTCGTGAATCTGATTCACTTCGAATAATGTAAATCTCATTGGTCGGCGCAATATTCCAATTCAACGGAAGTGATTGATCGAGTGTGGAGCCAGCTAAGTCAAAGCTCTCGACTAACTCTTCTGCGCCCATTGATTGCGCATATCTTCCACACATACTGATAATTCTAACTTTGTTACAGGTTTTCTCCGTCTCTTCGCGCCCCATGCACGCGTTAGACTCTGCATATGCACGAACTCTGGCCCGCACCATTTCGCGGACGAAAGCCGATTTCATCTCAGGTAAGCATTCCTGGATCAAAGTCGGTAACTAATCGCGCGCTCATTCTTGCTGCCCAGGCAACCTCGCCTTCAATTATTCGCAAGCCTCTGATTTCACGCGATTCAGAGTTAATGTCTGCCGGTCTTGTCGCACTCGGTGTTGGTATTCACGATGAAGGAGATAATCAGAGCTGGAAAATTACACCGGCACCACTTAAGGGCCCAGCGCACATTGATGTGGGAAATGCCGGAACAGTAATGCGATTCTTGCCACCACTTGCAGCACTTGCACAAGGTGAAATCGCATTCGATGGTGATCCACGTTCGTATGAAAGACCAATTGGGCCAGTCATTAAAGCTTTAGAAGAACTTGGCATTGAAATTGACCACCAAGGTCGATACTCGCTGCCGATGGTGATTAGAGGAACTGGTGTTATTCCTGGCGGGAAGTTAACAATCGATGCCAGTAAGTCAAGCCAATTTTTATCGGCTCTCTTACTTGTAGGACCAAGTATGGCCAACGGAATTACAGTTATTCACAATGGAAGTTCACTTCCATCGATGCCACATATTGATATGACGGTGCAGATGCTCCGCGATTTTGGTGCCGAAGTTGATGTTGATAAAGCTACTCAGAGTTGGAGCGTTAAGGCTGGGACTCTTAAGGGGCAAGATTTAGTTATTGAACCAGATCTTTCTAATGCGGCGCCATTCTTATCTATTGCCATGGTCTGCGGTGGCAGTATCTCAATTACAGATTGGCCCCAGAAAACAACACAACCTGGAGATTACTTGCGCGAGATATTTACCAAGATGGGTGCAAGTGTTGAATTAACGGCCAGTGGGTTAACTTTGACTGGCAGTGGCTCGATTCATGGAATTGATATAGATCTCCATGATGTTGGTGAGCTCACTCCATCTATTGCAGCCCTAGCCGCCCTGGCAGATTCACCTTCTCATTTGCGCGGTATTGGACACCTTCGTCTGCATGAAACCGATCGTTTGGCAGCACTGACGCGAGAAATTAACGCACTCGGCGGAAACGTTGTTGAAGAGGAGACTGCTCTACACATCACACCAGCCCCGCTTCATGGTGGAACATTTCATACCTATGAAGATCATCGATTAGCAACAGCTGGCGCTGTCATTGGCCTTGTTACGCCCGATGTCTTAATTGAAAATGTCGCCACAACTCGTAAGACGCTGCCCGATTTCCCAGGGCTCTGGAAGAGTTTGGTGCTATGAGTCCTCGCGAATACGACGAATCCGATGCTCGCATTCGGCCATCTCGAACTACTCGCAGACGCACAAAAGATCGACCTTCTCATTCAGATTCAATCACAGCATTTGTCACCACAGTTGATCGTGGTCGCACCACCTGCGTGACTGATGAAGGTGTAATCATCACAGCCATGAAAGCTCGTGAGCTTGGCCCTAAATCAGTTGTAGTGGGCGATCTCGTTGAAATCGTTGGGGATGTCACTGGTAGTGAAGGCTCACTTGCTCGCATAGTAGTTGTTAATGAGCGCACAAATTCTCTGAGCAGAACTGTCGATGATGTCGCACGTGTTGAGCGGACGATTGTTGCAAATATCGATCAGTTGCTGATTGTGGTTGCATCAGCTAATCCAGAACCGCGCCGCGGGCTCATCGATAGATTCCTTGTCAGCGCTTTCCACGAATCTATTAAGCCCATTATTATTGTGACAAAAGTTGATGTGTCACCAGTTCCTGAATTTATTCAAGAGTACAAGGCGCTGGGCGTTGACATTATTACAACATCATCAAAGACCGAGTCTCGCACAGAAGATATTGCAGCTATTCTGGAAATTCTCGATGACAAGATTTCTGTTCTTGTTGGACATTCCGGTGTTGGAAAGTCCACACTCATCAATGACTTGGTTCCCAACTCAGATCGAATGACTGGTGATGTTAACGATGTCACTGGACGCGGGCGCCACACCTCATCAAGTGCGATTGCACTTCCCCTTGAAAATGGCGGATGGATTATTGATACTCCAGGTATTCGCGCCTTTGGGCTATCTCACCTGAATAAAGATCGCATCATCGAATCCTTCCCAGATATCTATCAAGTCACGCAAACCTGCATGCCTAACTGTTCTCACCATGAAATTTCTTGTTCGCTTAATCCTTGGATTGAATCTGACCCTGCCTTACAGGTGGAGCGGTTAAGGAGAGTTACCAGTCTTCGCTCGTTGCTTGAAGTCAAGCTCGCCGAGGACGAGGGTTAGACTGCGCATATGAGCACTTCTTACGGTGATGATTTAGCACTTGCACACCGTTTAGCAGATGCCGCAGATGCCATCACACTGGCTCGTTATCAAGCACTTGATTTAACAATTACTAATAAGCCAGATAACACTCCCGTTACTGATGCTGATAAATCTGCAGAATCTGCAATTCGAGCACTTCTGCATCAACATTGTCCCGATGATGGAATCGTTGGCGAAGAGTTTGGAACCCAAGGGCTAGAAAGAGATCGTTATTGGGTTATCGATCCAATTGATGGCACAAAGAATTTCATGCGTGGTGTGCCGACATGGGCAACGCTCATCGCCTTAGTTCAGAAGCAGAGTGATGGAAATGAAGTGGTCACTACTGGAGTAGTCAGCGCACCGGCACTCTTTCGTCGTTGGTATGCCAATACTGGTACTGGAGCATTCGTTATTGTTAATGGCGATAAGCCGAAAAGAATTTCGGTATCGCAGGTTGCAAAGATAGAAGATGCATCAATTTCATACTCTGACTTAATTGGGTGGGGAAATCGACTAGAGAATTTTCAACACTTGCTGCAAAGTGCTTGGCGCACCAGAGCACATGGTGATTTCTGGTCACATATGTTGGTGGCAGAAGGTGCGGTGGATATTGCCGCAGAGCCATCACTTGCACTCTGGGATATGGCTGCCCTAGACATCATTGTGCGTGAAGCTGGTGGACGCTTTACCAACCTCGATGGGAAGAATGGATCGCACGGCGGAAATGGGCTTTCCACAAATTCAGCTCTGCATGACTATGTAGTTCAATCTCTACGGCCGAAGAACGCATAAGGTAGTAGCAAGATGAGCCAGAAAACATCAGATGCAGATAGTGCACTTCAGAAGAGCGCTCTGGTAGCCCAGACTTTCTCGGTAAGTGGGATGACATGTTCTTCATGCGTAAACACCATTGAAACTAAACTTAATGAACTGCCAGGAGTATCTGCCTCCGTTAATTTTGCTTCAGAAACAGTGCATGTGCTTGGACCATCTGATTTATCACCGGATGAAATCATTAGACAAGTGAAATCTGCTGGTTATTTGGCCACTCTCCTCACAGATAATTCTGACCCTGCTTTACATCGTAAAGGCGCTGCTCGAGCTCTTTTCTTTGCAGCCGTATTTGCTATTCCTGTAGTAGCAATCTCGATGGTGATGAGTTGGCATCAACCCATCAATGATTGGCTCATTTCACTCTTTGAAAATTACGGAATAGCTCAACCACCGCACGCCGAACATCTCTTCACATCCTGGTTAGCACTTGCCATTACTACCCCACTCATACTCTTCGTTGCCTGGCCAATTCATAGAGCGGCTCTTCGCAACATCATTCATCCGACTATGGATACTTTGATTTCTTTGGGATCAATGAGTGCATATGTGTGGTCAATCTATGCAACGTATACAAATGAGGGCGATGTCTATACCGAAGTTGCTGCAGGAGTTCTCTTCTTCGTCATTCTCGGGCGTTATCTTGAATCTCGCGCCAAGCGCAACGCCAGCAGCGCTCTCTCTTCCCTCTTGGCACTGAGCGCTAAAGAGGTTTCTGTATTGCGCGCTGGGGTGGAAGTTCTTATACCGATATCTCATCTGGTTCTCGGAGATGAATTTGTGGTGAAGCCTGGTGGACGCATAGCAACTGATGGAATTATTGTTTCAGGACAAAGCTCTGTTGATAATTCACTTATTACTGGAGAGTCTGCCCCGGTTGAGGTTTCACCAGGTTCTCGCGTTATCGGTTCTGCGATGAATAACAATGGACGAATTATTGTTCGCGCTACGCGCATTGGTAGCGATACTGAATTAGCACGAATCACCGCAATGGTTGTCACTGCTCAAGGAACCAAAGCACCTATTCAAAAACTCGCAAATAGAATTGCATCAATCTTCGTTCCAGTCGTGGGCGCTCTATCATTGGCAACTTTTGGATATTGGTATTACATCGCAAATGATTCCCTCTCATTTGCAATATCAACTGCAATCACCGTGCTCGTTATCGCTTGCCCTTGCGCCCTCGGATTAGCCACCCCCGTTGCGCTCTTGGTGGCTTCCGGTCGTGGGGCGCTGCGAGGCATTGTTATTCGTAACCCGCAAGCACTGGAGATTTCTCAGAAGATTGATGTGGCAGTACTGGATAAGACGGGAACGCTTACAGATGGTTCCATGCATATTCGGGAAGTCGTTATTCCGGTATCTGCACAGAAAGTTCTAGGAGCTGAGTTTGCTGGGCTATTAACGGAAAAGAACATTCTCTCTACCGCCTTAACCTTGGAAAGCCAGAGTGATCATCCCACTGCGCAATCAATCACCGCTTACGCTCTAGCACATCAGGCAACACAGTTACCTGTTACCGAATTTACCCAAACACCTGGAGCTGGCGTTGCCGCTCGGGTAAATGTTGGCACAAAGTCGCCAGTAGTACTCATTGGTTCGCCAGCTTCGATTGCACATAGTTGCGTTGAATTTGATCGTCAGATATCCGAGGCAATCTCGCGTGCTGAGAGTAATTCTCAAGCAGTCTCAGTACTTGCATGGGATGGAGTTGCACTTGCTGTCTTTGCCTCAGGAGACCTTATTAAGAGTGACTCGGCAGCAACTATTGCAGCGCTCGAGTCTCGAGGAATTACAACGTGGTTACTCACCGGAGATAACGCGGCAAGTGCGGCATCGGTTGCCCAGCAAGTGGGAATTTCAGCTGACCGAGTTCTTGCCCAGGCACTACCGGAAGATAAGTTGGCCAAAGTTTCTTCGCTACAAAGAGCTGGTCACCGAGTTTTGATGATTGGTGATGGCGTCAATGATGCCGCGGCACTGGCGGCAGCTGATCTCAGTATCGCTATGGGCACCGGAACTGATGTGGCAATTTCTACTGCTGACATTACGGTGATGCGACCAGCACTGATGGGAGTCATTGATGCCCTTGATTTATCAAAGCGCACGCTTTCCACCATTAAAGGAAATCTCACTTGGGCTTTTGCTTATAACGTGATTGGAATTCCTATTGCCGCAGTTGGTTTTGCTTCCCCTATGTATGCAGCAGCTGCCATGGCAATCAGCAGCCTCTTTGTTGTTACACACTCACTGAGAATTAGATAACAAGCACAAATCTCAGATACTTCATCTCTTCGATACTTCATTGGTAGCGGGGGCAGGATTTGAACCTACGACCTCTGGGTTATGAGCCCAGCGAGCTACCGAGCTGCTCCACCCCGCGTCGGAAGCGCAATCATAAGCGCAACTACAACACATCACCAAATCGGTGATGTGCGTAGGTGTAATTGATTACTTGCGCGCTTGTGCAGCGAGAGCTGCAGCAATAGCTGATTTAAGTCGATCTTGTGCGCGACCATAAGCGGAGAAGTCGCCCTTAGCAAGTGCGGCTTGTCCATCTGCAATTGCTTGCTTAGCACTTTGTAGCGCACTTGCTAGATCAGTAGAACTGTTGTTCGTTGTGGGATTAGATGGTGATGATGATGTTCCCGAATTCCCACCGAATACTTGATCCAGTGCACCCTTGAGAGAACTCTCGAAACCAATCACATCTCCGAATGAAACCAGCACTTTCTGAAGAAGTGGATACGCAGCAGCGTTAGCTGTCGCTGTTACATAGACAGGTTGCACATATAGCAAGCCATTTCCGACTGGAAGTGTGAGCAAGTTACCGAGCACAACATCAGATCCACCTTGTCGCAAGAGCGAGAGTGCATTTGCAACTTCTGGCTTCGCTTCGAAGTTCGATGCCACCTGAGATGGTCCTGCAATATTTGTACTACGTGGCAATTGAAGGACGGTGATTTTTCCATAATCAGCTCCTGCGGTTGAATTCACGGCAGCGAAGGCTGAAAGGTTTTCACGTCCACCTCGTGGCACAAATGGAGTCGTTAAAGAGTATGCCGCTGTCTTTGAACCAGGCATCTGCATAGTCATGTAGTACGGCGGTTGTGCACCGGCGTTTGCTCCGAAAGTAGAAGGATCGCGCGGTACTCGCCAGAAATCTTGTCCGCCGTAGAAGGCCGCTGAGTTGTTCACATGATATGAACTAAGGATGTCGCGTTGAACACGGAACATATCTTCTGGATAACGGATATGGTCTAAAAGCCCCTTAGACATGGCGCTCTTTGCCTTCACCGTATTTGGGAATGCTTTCATCCAAGTCTTTAGGACAGGATCTTTCTCATCCCACTGATAGAGCGTGACGCTTCCATCGTATGCGTCAACAGTAGCTTTGACGGAGTTACGAATGTAATTCACTTTCTTATTAGCTTGAGGAGTGACAGATGTTGAATTTGCGGTCAACGCATCTGCAGTCGCTGTCGAAAGTGATGTTGCTTGAGAGTATGGATACCCGGCACTTGTTGTGTAACCATCGATGATCCATGTGACTTTGCCATCGACAACTGATGGGTATGGATCTCCATCGAGGGTAAGCCATGGCGCAACTTTTGCTACGCGCTCACGCGGTGAACGGTTGTAGAGGATCTTGGAATCAGCATTGATGAGGTTAGAAAGCAAGATGCGCTGCTCTTGGTATTTAATCGCAAAGAGCAACTTATTGATGGTGCTACCAACGTTAACTCCACCAGTTCCTGTGTATGTGTAATTCTTCTGACCATTTGCAGAGGTGTCATCTGGGTAGTCGAATTCAACGGGAGAGTTAGTTTTCTTGCCACCAATAATTGAGTAGTCAGGAACATTCTCACCAAAGTAGATACGGGGCTGGAATTCGCCTAGGCCTTTAGTCGGAGGCAGATCGCCCACAGCAAAACTTGGCTTTCCATCTGCATCTACAGTATTTGCATAGGCTGCGACATAACCAAAACCGTGTGTATAAACCAGGTGATCATTAATCCAATTTCGACTTGGGTTGCCATCAATATTTAGTTCGCGAACAGCAACTACAGCATCACGAGAAACTCCATCAATTGTGTAGCGATCGATATCCAGTGACTGTGGGAAAGTGTAATAAGGCTTAATCTGCTGAAGTTGGCGGAAGGTTGCAGAGATTACATTGGGATCCATCAATCGGATGTTGGCAATTGTCGCCGCATCTTTTGCTAGTTGCCCAGCACTAGTAGATAGCGTTGCGTTGTAATCGCGAATCTCAACTCCGTTGAGGTCATATGCAGCGCGGGTAGCCTTGATATTGCGCTCAATATAAGGAGCTTCCTTAGATGATTCAGATGGCTTTACTTGAAATTGCTGAATCGCTGTTGGGTAAAGACCAGCGATGAGAACTGAAGAAATAACAAGGAGGACAGTGCCTGCTGCTGGCAGGAGCCATGAGCGGCGCACGATGTTCGCAAAGAAAAGTAGTGAACAGACAACGGCAATGGCGGCCAAGATTGCCTTTGCGGGTAGCAGGGCATTTACATCAGTAAATTTAAGGCCGGTAATGAGGGTGCTCTCTTTAAGCGCCAACGCAAAGCGATCAAACCAGTAAGCAACAGCTTTGAGTAGAACAATGAGTCCAAGTAAAATTGAAATCTGAACCCTGGCTGCCACTGTTGTGCGGTCACTTTGCACAGCTGTGCGAATTCCGCCATACATGTAATGAACAAAAGCACTTGCTAGTGCTGCCAAGATCAGCGTTGAAATTCCCCAACCGATGAGCGCCTGGAATATTGGGAGTTTAAAGGCAAAGAAGGAGATATCGAGATTGAACTGAGGATCCTTAACGCCAAACTCAGTTGAGTTCTTAAATAGCAACCATTCGCGCCAGAAGGCCATTCCAGAAGATCCTGCAAAGTAGGTAAGGACTAGGCATATTCCGGCAAAAACTAAGAGTCGAATTGGTTCAATCTGTGCGCGCAAACGCTCCAGTCCGTTAACTTCAATACTTGTTGGAACATAGAGCGGACGAGTGCGGTATGCAATGAAGATATTGAGTGAGATTACTAGTGAAGTAATGAGCCCAATAACTAAGAAGAGTTGAATCTTTGTCGCAAGAACTGTTGTCCATACTGAAGTGAAATCTACAGATTTAAACCAGAGCCAATCGATATAGAAGCCGCTGAAGTAAAGCGTTGCTGCTGCGAGGGCAACCAATATTCCTGCAGTAATGACAAGCGGGCTACGATTTCTATTCATGCCTTTAGATTAGTGCACCCCTGGACGCCTCGAAAATCGGAGTTTCCAGCATTTTTAAGCGCCGTATAGGCCTCTTCTAGGGTTGAAACGGCAATTACTTTCAACCCTGTTACATCTGCTGAGATCTCATCGCAGTTTTGCCGGGAGATGAAAAGAAGTTCGGCGCCAGCAAGACGCGCCGCCACAATCTTCTCCTGGACACCACCGATTGCCCCCACCGCACCTGACTTTGAGATCGTTCCTGTTGCTGCAATCTTCCGTCCTTGCAAAAGATTCTCAGGTGCCAAGAGCTCTACCAAGCCGAGCGAGAAAATAAGACCTCCACTCGGACCACCAGTATTTTTCAAGGAAACTTTAAGAGTTGCATCGGTGAGCCCAGCAAGGTTTATCTCTGGATACTTCTTAGCAAAGAGTTTCTTCGTTGCCACAATCGCCGAACTTTGCGATTGCTTCATCTCTTTGGCACCTTCTGCTAATTCAACGCGGTCATCTGTCGACTTCGGATAAATAACAGAACGTGGGGTGACAACACAGGTCGGCTTAGCCCAACACCCAAGAACTTCAAATCCCAGAACCAGAGTTTCGGGGTTAGTTACCCAAATAGATAAGAGAAACATCTGACCATCGACTGGATATGTTTTTGGTGAACTGACTTTGAGCATCTTTGGAAAGAGCGGATTTCCTTCACCAGGATTAATCAGAACGAAATTAACCGGAAGGAAGAGGGGCGCAATAAGAAAGAGTGAGATAAGAATTCGGGTGATCCTAGAAGTTCTTCTATAACCTGCCCTGGCAAGCGCACGGGGCGCTCGAAGAAGTGGAATTCGAGGACTTTGCATAAATTACGTGCTAGTTATCTCGATGTTCTGGGACTTGTTCTTCTGGCTTTCGGGCTTCAGGCATCGGGGCTTCGGTGCGGAAGGAGTCTTGAAAGCGCTGGAAGTTTCCCACTGATCGCGATGTTTCGGATTCGAATTTTCCTTTAAATTTTGAAATCCAGAGGACGTAGCCAAGCCCTCCAATAAGAGCTCCTGCCGGAACTACCCACCAAATCAAGGCGGCAAAGGTACTACTGCCAGCGATGAGTGCAGAGCTATTGCCAAGGAGATCCATAGAAAAGAGCCTACCCGTTCTGGGAAGAAAGTGCTGACTCTCATGGTTGCAGTAAATCTAGATGTATTAGATATTCAGACTGCTCATTTCGATACATCTGAATACACTCGAACCGCAAGACAGAGCGCAGGAAGAGGAAAGAGGGTTACGCATGTCACCTTTTGGTTTTACTCCAGATGATGGAGATGAAGAAGGTAAGAAGCCTGAAGATTTTTCAGCGATGATGCGTCAAATGCAGGAACAAATCCAGAAACAATTTGAACAGATGGGAATTAACCCAGCTGGTTTCATCAATCCATTTGCTGCCTTCGCCAGTGGCAGTACAGATGCACTTCCCAAGAACGTCGTGCGAGATACGGCAAAGAAATTTGTGCAGGCACAAGGTTCGCAGCCAATCGGCACCAAAGATGTCAGTGTGGTTGCTAGCGCATTTGAAATTTCTGATCTCTGGCTCAATGAAGCAACGCACTTTCCAGCAACGCAATCCTCTTCTTCCCCACGCGCAGTGAGCCGCCTCGATTGGGTGGATCTCACACTCGATGGTTGGCACCAGACGATGGAGCCACTTGCCACCGGCCTCTCAACTGCAATTTCAGGTTTACTCGATGAAGCTTCGGAAAGCTCGCAAGAAATGGCCCAATCCATGGGCGCTATCACTGGTCTATTGCGCACATTTATCGGTTCCATGATTGCCACCCAATTAGGTCAAGCTATTGGCTCTATTTCAGCCTCGGCCACGGGTGTGCACGATGTAGGACTGCCATTACTTACCCCAGCCCACCCGGTATTGATCCCTGAGAATATTGAAAAGTGGAGCACAGATCTTGAGATCCCAAAGAGTGAGGTCTATATATTCCACGCACTTCGCGAAGCTGCCGTAGCAAGACTTTTTGAACACAATCCTTGGATCGTTTCCTACATTCAAAGCGCCATCGTTGATTATGGACGCGGCATTCATATCGATATGGATGCCATTACCCGCCAAGCACAAGATGCAATGGAGGGTTTTGATCCTTCCCAGATGAACCTAGAAGCTGGCGAGAATTCTTTCTCTATTGCGCTCAATAAAGGAATTTTTACGCCGGAGGAAACACCAGCACAACGTGCGGCACTTTCTAAACTTGAAACAGTACTTGCACTTGTCGATGGCTGGGCAGATGAAGTCACCACCCAAGCTTCCGGTGATCGCTTGCCATCACTTGCCCAACTTCGCGAAATCTATCGGCGCCAACGTGCAACGAACGCACCATCACAACAACTCTTCTCCTCACTTCTCGGATTACAAGTAACACCTCGACTTGCACGAGAGGCGAGCGCCTTCTGGCAGAAGATTCGCGAGGTTAAAGATATTGCAGCCCGCGATCAGATCTGGAGTGGCATATTGCCCAGTGCGCAAGAGTTACTTGACCCTGAAAAGTTTATGAAATCTGCCCAGATCCCCGATGACCTCAGCGGCCTGCTTTAAATATCCCTAACAAGAAAAGCGAAGTCCCCGGGCGCACATTTTAATATCTGCCTTCCCCTTGCAGATATCAAACGGTTATCCGAGGACTTCGTATGCGCAAAATACGAGAATTCCTAATCAGAATCAAATGTAAATCACTAAGACACAAGAAAAATTTCTTGTCAATAAATCAAGATTCTTCTTCAATTTAATACTTTCTCTATTACATTTCCTCAATGACAACTTCAGGGTTTCCGGGTGAATTTGAAGAAGGGACTCTGCCTGGGCTCGGCGAAGGCGAAATCATCGTTATTCGCTCTGCTCGGCGAAAGAAAAGTATCTCGGCCTATAGACAGGGTGGAAGAATTGTCATCTCTATTCCGGCGCGCTTAAGTAAAGCTGACGAACGAGTGATCGTGCCCGAGATGATTGCAAAGATTCGCAGCCAAGAAGAGTCACAAACCCCTGGTGAGGCAGATTTGGCTCGGCGTATCGATGAATTACTCACCGAGTTGGCTCCAGAAATCACTATCCGCCCAGTTTCAGTTACGTGGCGGCCAATGCGCGAGCGTTGGGGCTCATGCACCAGCGTTGATCGCACCATCAGAATCTCAGACCGATTGAAGCTAGCTCCTGAGTACGCCCGGGACTATGTGCTCTTTCACGAGGCAATCCACCTTCAATACTTCGACCACGGGCAAGGATTCACCGAGGTTTTATCCCGTTTTGAGGATTCTGAGCTGGCAACGGCTTATCTGGATGGCTATGAGGCGGCCGAACGGGCTCTGCTGGCCCCCACTGAACTCTCGAAACTGCCCTAAATCCTGACGAGAAAGATGTAAGGGAATCTACGCGTGATTTCCCCGATTTTGAGCGTGGCGCAGAGTACTGTTTTGACCAGTACGCATGGCGCCTAGCTCATGGGTCGAACGGAGGCAAAAATGGCAGAGGTAGAGACATACAAGGGTGACGCTTACTGCGTTAAGTGCAAAGCAAAGCGTGATTTCGAAGGAACAGTAAAGATCTCCGAGTCTGGTCGTCGCATGGCACAGGGTATTTGCCCAGTGTGTGGCACCAAGGTAAATCGCATTCTCGGCAAGAAGCCAGAATAAGTCACCACTTATAAGTAGAAATAACCCTCGCTCACTGAGCGGGGGTTATTTTTTTACGCGCAGTACTCCCCTGCACTCAAAGGGTGAGAAATCCCGCGCCTTGCACACAGCCAGCGCGAATCCAGCAAGGGCATTGTCGGGGCGCAGCACATCCTTTGCCACATGAGAGAACTCAAACGCGGTGTTGCACTAAGCCAGAGCACCACACCCGGTGAATATTTACTAGGAACGCTTAAGCGAGTCATTCGGATCTGCACCCCCGAAGAGAAAGTGATTGCCTTGGCGCTGGCACGAGGAAAGTCTGAGAAAGAGATCCTGCAGACACCTAACGTGCTAGATATAACGGTGAACACGCTCTTAGCTCAACTCGAAGAAGAAGAGCTAATCAATCATGAGCAAGGCGTGCTCAGAGTTTCGCAACGATTTGTCTCCAAGTTAGATAATCGAGTAAAGAAAAATAGTAGACCTGCGTTGGATGCCGGAGTGCAACAGTTACAACGCAGGTGCACACCTGAGTTAAACCAAACAAATTGGATTGCTGGTGTAGTTGATGGCGGCGTTGAAATTTTGAGTGCCCGGCAAAATTACCTCTGCGAAATTTCCGGAAACAATCGAGTTGCCACACTGCTCTACTCGCTCCTACTTGCTAGTGGGCTCTCGCAAGTGCGCTTCACACCAGCATCTCGTGGGGCAGATCCCCTCATCGGTGATATCGATATGGCGCTCTCCACTTTCCGGCAATCAGATATTGGAATCCCTTTTAAGAGCCATTGCGAGATGATAAGAAGAGAACTTGCACTATTTCCACTTGATCGCCATGAGAATTATCTAGATGAGGCATCATCTCCTGATCTGCGTATTCATTGCGGTGATATTAATCCGGAAACTCTTTCACTCTGGATGAGCTCTGGTGAAAAATTTCTTATGATTCCAACACCGCGCGCAGATAGTGCACTAATTGGTCCACTGGTGATTCCAGGAGAAAGTCCCTGTCCGCGTTGCCAGGAGCTTTCATCAAGTGAACAACGTGGGGTGCTCAATCAGCTTGAGTTCATGCCAGATGTTGCAAAGGAATATCCACAAATTGCCGCTCACTTTATTGCAGCGTTGGCAGCTTCATTTATTGTGAAATTCTGTGATGCCACCACGGTTGCCATTGTGGAAGATAGGGCGGCAGACTTTGGGGCGCTGCTCGGAATCGCTATCGCCGTTGACTATCAATTACTTGCCTACCCACAGGTGGTGGCGATTCCTCGCCACCCACACTGTGGGTGTGCCTTTTAAGTTAAGCCAGCGCCTGCTCGTTCTGAACAATACGAGCAGCTGCGATCACCTGACGTGGTGGTCTCCCAGCACGACGCTTACGTTCAATGATCACGCCATCTTCGATGAGCTGTCCACCCCACACACCGCACGGTTCTTGGCGTGAGAGCGCACCATCGAGACACTTGTTACGCACCGGACATGTGCCACAGAGTGCCTTCGCCTCTGCAATTCCCTGATCTGTTTCTGAGTAGAAGAGTTCAGGGTCAGCTTGATGGCATGGCAGGGTGAAAGCCTTGGCGTCGTCGTATGTGAATGCCACATCGTTTAGGCCAATCTTTTCGCCGGTCTCTGCCCAGCCTGGTACCTGTAGTTCGCTGAAGAGAACTGTCATCGTTCTCACCCCCTGTTATCTCTCTCGTTAGTCTTGCTCTTTTTATTTCTCTTTTTGATTTCTTCTTTAATTTGGGTAATAAAAAAGGACCTCCAAATCCATCGAGTGGATTTGAGGCCCTTGTGGGACTGTTCGGTTTTATCCGATTAGTACTCCAGTAGCCTCATCCACTGCATAAAAGTTGGCGTAAAACGCTGACTTTGTAGCTGTGGGCCAAACTGTTCGCTTATGTGAACGCTTGGTTGCAGAAGCTGTTGAATGTGCGAAGGCAGCAGAAGGTGCAGCAGCGCTTGCGCCTGCTGTGATGATTGAAGTCATGACATTTGCCATTTTCAATCCCCTTCCCTGTTTTCGAACTCTAAGGGTACAAGATGACTATTGATTCGTGCAAGGCAATTAAATAAGGCCTGATTCACGCAGGAATTGGCCTGGATTACCCCGATAGGAGATATGCAGATCAGCCTTTGCCCGGGTGATTCCCACATAAAAGAGCCTACGTTCCTCTTCAATCACAGCCTCCCCGGAGCTATTAGTCAGCGGTAATTGGCCATCGGATGCGCCTATCAAGAATACCCGCTCCCACTCCAGGCCTTTGGCCGCATGCAGCGTTGCCAGTGTGACAACCGGCATGGTCGGTGGATTGTTCTGTTGCACCCGATCTTCTACTTCGCGCAGATATGTGCGCAAAGTTTTTGGAGTGAAATTATCATCATCATCTAGTTCACGCGCTAAATGCAGCAGCGCTGCAATTCCATCGATTGCTTCCCCTGTTAAATAAGGCTGCGCAAGTGAACGTAGTTCATCAATCCACCCGTGGCCTTCGGCCGGTATGACTGAAGCTTGCCGCACCTGCTTGAGGAAATCACGCACTTCGCGACGTTCAAAGAATCTTTCGGTGTTGCGCACTTGATATGGAATCTTCTGCGCCAGCATTGCTTTTTCAGCACCTTTGAGCTGGGCATTAGTTCTGGCCAAGATTGCAATTTCTTGTGGTTGGGTGCCATTTACTAAGAGGGCATTGATTTCAGCCATGACTCCGCGAATCTCCGCTGGTTCATCGCCATAGCCGGTAACAATCGGTTTAGAGCCATGGCTATTAAAGGCAACGAGTTCCTGGCCCATAGTTCCGTGACGCAAGAGCGCATTGGCGGCAAATGTGATTTCCGGGGTGGAGCGGTATCCAGTTGTTAAGCGGATAACTTGCGCCTCCGGAAAACGTTGAGTAAATGAATTAAGAAATACCGGGGTAGCACCAGCAAATGAGTAAATAGTTTGGGCAGGATCTCCAACGACACAGATATCGGTGCGCGTGCCAAGCCAGGCATTGATCAGCCGCTGCTGGATGGGAGAAATATCTTGGTACTCATCAATAGTGAAATATCTATATTGGTCTTGCACTCGCTCGCGCACATCGCGCTCTTCTTCCATCATCGCAGAACATAAGAGCAGAACATCTTCGAAATCAATTGCAAGCTCCTGCTTCTTAATGGATTCATAGGCGGTATAGACCTGAACCATCTGTTCTGGTGTAACGCGGGGCTTCTGCATTCGCTTACTTACTTCATCGATGTAATCAGTGGGTCCTACTTGAGAGACCTTCGCCCATTCAATCTCAGCGGCGATATCTCGCATCAGTTCGCGGTTGGTAGCGCGCAACGAACCGCTTAGCCCCGCGCGATTAATTGCTTCAGTGAGAAAGCCAGTCTTTGTTGTCATGAGATCTGGCGTGCGACCACCGAATACTGAGGGCCAGAAATAGAGCAGTTGTTTCAGCGCTGCTGAGTGAATAGTGCGAGCAGCAACCGTGGGCACTCCTAGCGTGCGTAGCCGAGCACGCATTTCACCGGCAGCTTTTGCAGTAAATGTCAGCGCCAATACTTTCTGCGGATCCATCGTGCCAATCGCTGCTGCATACGCAATGCGATGTGTGATTGCCCGAGTTTTTCCAGTGCCCGCACCTGCAATAACACAGAGGGGGCCACGGGTCGCAAGTGCTACCGCCCTTTGATCAGCATCGAGTGCTGCAAGTATTGAATCTTCTATCGCCATGTCTGGCCGCCGGGGGCACTCTCACCCAACCAACGCTCAATCATCTTGCGGGCAACTGAAATTGAGGGCGGCAGCAAGAGCGAACCATCTTGGGCTGCAGCCATTAACTGCGCACGGGTAAACCATTTCACTTCCGTGATTTCTTGACCGTCACCTTGTGCCCGCTCTGGATTATCAGTCACCGCTTCAAAGGAAATCATGATGCTGGCCGGAAATGGCCACGGTTGTGATCCCAAATACTTTAGCTCTGTTACTACAACTGCCGACTCCTCTAACACCTCGCGCGCAACGCACTGTTCAAATGTTTCACCGGGTTCAAGAAAACCAGCAAAGGTAGAGAAGCGACCTTCTGGCCAGATTGGTTGATGTCCAAGCAAAATTCGATCGCTACGATCTTTAACAAGAACAATCACAGCAGAATCTGTGCGCGGGTGGTGCTGGCTGCCATCTGCATCGCACGTGCGCGCTGCCCCACCCAGATCAACTCGAGTCGCGCCGCCACACCGTGGACAACGTGGATGTGCACGGTGCCAATTACTTAGCCCCATCGCATGAAATGAAATCTCTAACTCTTGTTCGCTCAGCAGTGAGCCAATCTCGCGCACAGTGGAGAATCCGACTTCTTTCACTTCATCTGCGATGCTGCCAACCCACTCGGTATCCCATGCAAAGAAAGGTGCCTTAGTTTCCAGATCTAAACCTAAGAAGTAACGACTTCCTTCCGTATATGTGTGTGCTGCAATATGTGCCGCCACATCCTGGGCGCTGATTAAGGTCAGTGCGGTATCAACTGCGGCAATGCGACCTTCTGCAATCTGCAAGATTTGTGCGCGTTGCCACAATTGATCAAGAGTTTCTTGGTTCACCCGAAGTTCACCTGCACGATCAATGCGGGAGGTGTGTTGATTTATCGCGCTCACTGGTGCAGGTTACTAGTGTGTGGGGGTGAGAATCACCTCGTGGAATATCCTGCATGGAATCTCAATCCCACCTAGGAATTCACCCGATTCGGCCGCCGAACTCGCAGCTGCCGTGCAGTCTCTGAACTCAGATGTGATGGGCTTTCAGGAAGTCGATCACTTCCTGCCACGTTCACAGTCTCGCCCACAGATTCGAGATATCGCAGAAAGCGTCGGTGCGCGCGATTGGGCAATGGGTCCCAGTGTGATTGGAACACCCGGAGAATCGTGGCGGAAATTACACGAGCACGAACCTGCGCTGATAACAGATAAGAGTTCTCATGCAGACCTTATGCACGAGTGTTATGGAATTGGAATTGTTTCTAAGATTGCCGTGAAGTCTTGGCATAGATTAGATCTAGGTCGCTCACTACTTGGGCTTCCACTCATTGTTCCTGGTGATGAAACTGGAAAAGGAAAACCGCGTTTTATCTATGTCAAAGATGAACCACGTCTTGCAATTGCAGCTGTCCTAGAAAATGGATGGACAGTTGTGAATACACATCTCTCTTTTGTGCCGGGGTTGAATTTGCAACAGCTTCGCAGAATTAAAAAATGGGCGCTACAGATTGCAGAAGAAAGTGGCACCCGCGCGATTGTCATGGGTGATCTGAACTTGCCTATGAATCTGCCTACCGTCTTCTCACCCTGGAATTCACTGGCCCCAGGCAACACCTACCCCAGCTGGGGAGCCTCGATTAAGTTCGATTATCTGCTCGCCAAAGATTTACACCCGGGTGAATTTTCCGTGATGGACATCTCACGAACCGGCATAAGTGACCATCTGCCTATCGGTATCCAGCTTTCGAATTAACAATTTTTCCCACTTCGGCTAGCCTGTGCTCGTATCCACACAATCTATTTTTCGCTTTTCTTCAATGGAGGAACCATCATGACCACAACTGCAACTCCTACCTCATCTGTTACTGCGCAGTGCCCATACTCCGGTAGTCAACTCAATACCGCTGGCACCTATAACACCGATTGGTGGCCAAATAGATTAGATCTCTCAGTCTTGCGCCAGAACTCACCGGTTTCAGATCCCATGGGTGAAGAATTTGATTACGCCAAAGAATATTCAAAGCTCAATATCAAAGCGGTTCAGAAAGATATTGAAGCGCTTATGACAACATCGCAAGAGTGGTGGCCGGCCGATTACGGACATTACGGTCCATTCTTTATTCGTTTAGCCTGGCATAGTGCGGGCACCTATCGCACACACGATGGTCGCGGTGGCGCAGGTGATGGACTACAACGTTTTGCTCCAATTAATAGCTGGCCCGATAACGGAAACCTTGATAAAGCTCGTCGTTTGCTATGGCCGATCAAGCAGAAGTATGGCAAGAGTTTGTCATGGGCAGATCTCATGATTCTGGTTGGTAACTGCGCGATTGAATCTATGGGGCTGAAGACTTTTGGTTTTGGTGGAGGACGCGAAGATGTCTGGGAGCCAGATGAGACTTACTGGGGTAAGGAAAAAGTTTGGCTTACCAATGAGCGTTACTCAGGTAATCGCGTATTAGAAAAGCCGCTTGCAGCTGTGCAGATGGGTCTTATCTATGTAAACCCACAAGGCCCAGATGGAAATCCAGATCCACTTCTATCAGCTATCGATATTCGCGAAACATTTGCGCGCATGGCGATGAATGATGAAGAGACTGTCGCACTTATTGCCGGCGGACACACATTTGGTAAGGCACACGGAGCAGCTGACCCTGATAAATACGTTGGGGCAGAACCAGAAGGTGCGCCTATCGATGAGATGGGCCTTGGCTGGAAGAACTCATTTGGAAGCGGAAAGGGCGCAGACACAATTACCAGCGGCCTGGAAGGTGCTTGGACATCAACTCCAACTAAGTGGGATAACAATTACTTTAAGACTCTCTTTAAATATGAGTGGAAGCAGACCAAGTCACCTGGTGGCGCAGTTCAATGGATTCCAACCGATGAATCTGCGGCAAAGGCTGTCCCTGATGCACATATTTCTGGCAAGACACATGCACCTGTCATGCAAACAACAGATCTAGCACTTCGCATGGATCCTGCATATGAAAAGATTTCACGTCGCTTTGCCGAAGATCTCGATGCACTTGCAGATGCATTTACTCGCGCATGGTTCAAACTCACACACCGTGACATGGGACCTGCAGTTCGCTACCTCGGCACACTTGTTCCGAGTGAAGAACTCATCTGGCAAGATCCCGTGCCTGCTCGCCCTAAGCGAGTAATTGGCAAGACCGAGATTGAAATCCTGAAGAAGAGAATTCTTAGCAGTGGTCTCACATCTGCGCAGTTGGTAACAACAGCGTGGGCATCAGCCTCATCTTTCCGTGGAACAGATAAGCGTGGTGGTGCTAACGGTGCTCGAATTCGCTTAGAGCCACAGATCAGTTGGGAAGCCAATAATCCTAAGGAACTCAAGAAGGTACTTGCTGCCCTAGAAAAGATTCAAGCAAACTTCAATAGGAAGTCAGCAAAGAAAGTTTCACTTGCAGACCTGATTGTCTTAGGCGGCACCGTTGCCGTGGAAATGGCGGCAAAGAAGGCTGGCGTGAAGACCAAGGTGCGTTTCACACCAGGTCGCACAGATGCCACACAAGCTCAGACTGACATTTTTTCATTCGGTTACCTTGAGCCAACTGCTGATGGTTTCCGCAATTACAAGAGTGCATCTGATACCCACCCTACAGAAATCGCACTTGTCGATAAGGCTGCGTTCCTTCAACTAACTCCACCAGAAATGACTGTGCTCGTCGGTGGTCTGCGCGCACTGGGTGCCAATTACGATGGCTCAAAGACGGGTGTGCTCACATCAAAGAAGGAGACGCTCACAAACGATTTCTTCGTCAACATCCTTGATACCAAGTATGAGTGGGCGCCAACCTCAAGTCAGAACGAACTCTTTGAAGCGCGTGATCGCAAGACTGGAAAGGTTAAGTGGACCGCTTCCCGCGCAGACTTAGTCTTTGGCTCACACTCAGAACTTCGTGCGCTCTCTGAAGTCTATGCAAGTGCTGATGCCGAAAAGAAGTTTGTGCAAGATTTCGTAGCTGCCTGGAGCAAGGTTATGGAGCTAGATCGCTTCGATATCTAGATTACTTAAGTAATAACAGATCGGTGAGCTCATCTTCACTTAGAAGATTTGCTCGCCGATCTGTTTTATTTATGGGCACATAATAAAAAGCGGCGGCGACTTGCTCGACGGCAATCCCCTGCAACTTAGCCCAGGCAAGTCGATAGACAGCTAGCTGCACCGCAGATGATTCACCTAAAGTCTTCGAGCCAGTCTTCCAGTCAACTACTTCATAACCGTCACTTGTCTGATAGACGGCGTCAATGCGACCGCGCACAAGTACTCCAGCAATAACGGTTTCAAAAGGAACTTCTACTGCGTGCGGTTGTAACTTTGCCCAATCAGATGCCAGCCACTTCGCTTTCAGATCTTCAAGTTTCTGGTCGTGTTCAAAAGGTGTGAGTAGATCAAAATCTTCATCATCGAAGAGTGTCTTGGCATTGAAATGGTTCTCAATCCATAGGTGAAATGCGGTTCCGCGATGTGAATATTCATCCATAGCTCGCGGCATTGGGCGGCGAATGGTGCGAGCAAGTTCTGCCGGATCTTCATGGAGTGCAATAAGTGTGGAAGTTGAAAGCCGGGCCGGGAGTGCGACATCGCGCGCACCTAATTTAAACTCTTCAAATTCGGCAATGATTGCCCGCGCATCCTCGACTAGTTCTGCAAGTTCTCCAGCTGCTGGTGCGTTGAGGTCTAACGGAGCAGCTGACTCAACAAGTGCCACGGTGCGATCGAAATCTGCGCGCCGATCTCCAAGTGAATCTCGTGGCCACTGCGCTGTAATCTCAATATCTTTGGCCGGGTTTCGCTCGGTGCTCTCCGGTGCGGTGGGGGCGCTGAGCACTGTGCCGCACTGACTTGCTATCTGTTGCACCTTCTCATAGAGCACAGATGGTTGTACTGGTTTTGCGCCATCGCGCCAAAATGAGGTGGAGGCGAACAAGTGAGTGCGTGCACGCGTAATAGCAACATAACCCAGACGAATCTCTTCCCGCATCTTAAAATCAACACACTCTTGGGCAAAGGCATCTATCGCCTTCTTAGCTTGCGCATTAGTTGTCGAAGCGTTCCACGAAAACGTGGGCAGAATGTCGGCATCCCCGCGCAGTGCAAAAGGAATGTGGCGTTCATTTGTTATCCAGTTATCGGGATCACTCACGTTGGCACCAGGGAATGTTCCCTGTGCTAACCCTGGAACTGCAACTACATCCCATTCGGCGCCTTTTGCCATATGCACGGTGAGAATCTGAACCACGCTGGCATCGGCCTCCGGTGCACCAGCTTTAAGTCCACCTTCTTCTTCACTTGCAACATCGAGCCATTGCAAGAATGCCGAAAGTGATCCACCGCTTCGAGCAAACTTCGCCGCCTCATCCATAAAGCGATCAAGGTGGCGCCGGCCATGCGTGCCACCATCTCGTAACATCACTTCGGTCTCTAAGTTTAGGTAGCGCTCAATTTCAACGATGAGATCAGTAATGGGTGCTGATGCTCGAGAACGCAAGCGACGTAAGTCGGATGCAAAGGTGGCAAGTCGTTGGTAACCAGCGCTGCTGAACTTAGATTTATCGCACTTCTCAATTTCATCAAGTGCGTCAATAACACTTCCAATAAATTGGTCATCGGCTTCGGCGGATGCTGGATTGCCGGCAACAATGTTCTTCACAATGCTGCGACTATCAGATGAGAGCGCCGCTGATCGCGAACGAGCAAAGCGACCAAGGGCTGCAATATCGCGCGGGCCTAAGTTGATACGTGGCCCAGTTAAGTGACGCATCAGTGATGCACCAGCGCTGGGGTTGTTAATAATTTTCAGCATTGCCACCAGATCTGCAATTTCAGGCACATGCACAAGTCCGCCTAAACCAAGGACTTCCGAAGGAATTCCAGCCTTCGCTAGCGCCTCTTGAATGAGTGCTATCTGGGCCCGCTTTCGTACCAAGACCGCGAAGGTGCGGGGAACTTTTAGGTGCGGTTGCAAGCGACTTGGGTTATTCCATAACGGCGCAAAGTATTCCGCGATTGCAGCTGCCTCTGCTTCAAGATTTTCAAAGATTCCACAGGTGAGATCGCCAGCACCTGCATCATCGTATGGCTTGAGCGCTGCCACGTTAATGCCCTCAAGTTCGCGCACGCCGGCCGAGATTTCATTTGCCAGAGCGAGAATTGATCTATCGTTTCGATAGGTTGTCAGTAATTCATAGACCTTCTTACCGGTGGCACCGGCCGCCTTCGGAAAGTTTGCGTTAAAGGCACTAATGGTTCCAGAGGATGCACCGCGCCAGGTGTAGATAGATTGGCAAGGGTCTCCGACGGCGGTAACAGGATGGCCACCACCGAAGAGCGCTGAAAGCAAACGCACCTGTGACTGCGACGTATCTTGATACTCATCAAGTAGCACAACTGGATATTTAGCTCGTTCAAGCACACCGACATCGGCAAAGTTGACGGCAATATCTGCAGCCAGTGCTATTTGATCATCGAATGAGAGTTCACCAGATTTTCTGCGTTCCTCCAAAAATGCTTGCATCATGGGCAGCATCGCAATACGCTGGTTGAGAACTTTTGCCACCCGGCGTGTCTCTTCATTAGTTGCACCAGTCATCTGCGCAAGTTGCTCAAGAACTTTCTCATCGGCACTTCTTATTTGATCTACGCTCACGCGATGTTCTAAGACCATCGAGGTAAGTCCGAGCAAATCTTTCACAACGGTGCTTGCTGCATCATTTGAATTAAAGCTGCCGTCATCCCACTCACGTACTAATTTATTGGCAGACATCCAGAGCGCTGCCTCACCTAACGGCTGCACATCAGCATCGATGCCATAGCGAATTGCATGTTCACTAAGTAAGCGCCCGGCATAGGAGTGATAGGTAGTAACTGCTGTCTCTAGACTGCTAAAAGTCCGCTCTATGCCTTGCTTATCTGCTGCCTGTTGGAACTGGCGCAGACGCTTTCGAATTCGGGTATTGAGTTCACCGGCAGCCTTGCGCGTAAAAGTCAGTCCGAGAATTTGATCGGGGCGGGCGAAACCATTGGCAACTAAATACACAACGCGCGCCGCCATGGTCTCAGTCTTGCCAGAACCTGCGCCAGCAATCACAACAGCTGGCTCAAGTGGATTATCAAAGATTGAGATGATGGGGCGCTGCTCATCAGATGGAAGATGGAATGTGGGATCGATAGAGATAATCATCTTCGCTACTTCATCAGGTGTGTACGTCTCAATCATTGATGCACCGCTTTGCCTTCAAGATAGAGCGGACATGAAGGTTTGACCTTGCAACCCTTACACATATCGTTCTTACGAGCAGTAAAGGTGGCACCGCCCATACCCACAGCAATCTCTTCCAAAATAGTTTGGGTGGCATCAATATCAACTAAGGCATCTTGTTCGCGGGTGCTGTAGCTCTTATTTTTACTTGCTAGATAGACCAGCTGCGCGCCAGAGACCGCAGTTGACTTTAACTTCTCCTCAAATCCATTAAGAACTACACCAAGCTGGTAGCAAGCAAGTTGCAGGTTTGACTTGGCATCATCTCCGGAAATCTCTTTCTTGCCAGTCTTAAAATCAATGATGTAATGCTTGCCATCGCTATCGACTTCAATCCGATCAACATTTCCTCGAATGACCGCTCGCCCGACCGTGATTTCAAAACTCTGCTCAACCCCAGCAACGCTTCGGTTGTTATCGGCCAATGACTTACTATGAAAAATAGAGAATCGTTCCAACATCTTTTGGGCGCGAGCAAGAGCGGCATGGCTAATCCATCCCTGGCTATCATCGATCAGCGGCCATGACTCAAGGAGTTTGCGCTGCAATTGCTCATCAGTAATTGCCGGTTCATCAACCTTAAGGCGAGCAAATTCGTGAATGACCGAACCCAATAACTGCGCTGTGGAATCACCATCGGTGCCACCGCTCTTTTCCAGAAACCATTTCAGGCCGCACTCAGTGAAGTTCTCTGCCCCTGAGGGTGAAACTGGCACAGGTGCACCGGCATCGATTACCGGTGCATCAGTAGTAATCGTCGCTGCTCCCAGCCATTGCAAAGGCTGCGCTAGATGTATTCCATTTGCGCCCAAAGTCTTAAGTAGTGCTGCCGCACCGATGTTTCCAGTAAGAGTCACCTGCCGGCGCAACGTAGCAACAAGTGCCGGCGCCGTCAGTGGCCTTGGAATTTCAATTGTGGCATCAGATGCCCCGCATGCATGTGCGAAATCTTCGAAGAATATGGATGGTGTGAGATCTTCGCGCGCAACTGCTGTGACAAGCAGTGACTTTGAGGCACGTGTTATTGCCACATGAAATAAACGCGCCTCATCTTGGGCTAGTGAATCTGCGGCAATCATATCCAGCGTAGTTTGGGCAAGCTCATCACCATGTCGCACGCGCTCTACTAGTCGTTCGGCGCCCAATAGCGAGCTACGTTGTTTTAGATTCGGCCACATTCCTTCTTGCACACCCGCTACTGCAACATGGCTCCACTGTCGTCCCTTTGCAGAGTGCACGGTGAGAATCTCGACCACATCTGGGCGCACTCCTCGTGAAGTAATAAGGTCTGAAACAATCGTTTCATTCTCAATCTCTTTTAAAAATAGCTCTGGCTTAGCACCTGGGAAACGTTCTATGTGGCGAGCTGCGGTATCAAAGAGTTGAATCATGGCATCGAGATCTCGATCAGCGCCGGCTCCTCGGGAGCCACCTTTCAGGGCGGCTGTGCGCCACGACTCTGAAATCTTTTCATTCTCACTATTTACTGCGTTATTCCAGATTGCCCACAATAGATCGTGAATTGTGGCGCTCTTCTTCGCTATAGCTTTCTTTGCGACAGTTATTAGGTTGTAAATACGAAGCAGTTCGGCAGAGTCTTCAATTGCAACATCACCGGTTGTTATTGCATCGAGAATAAGTTGCGTGCCAGAGCGTTTATCGTGCGCTTCATCGCGAGCAGCCAAGAGCGCGGCACGTGTGCGACGTAGGGAAACCGATGTTGCCCCACCGAATTCGCTGGTGAGTAACTTCTCCGCTGTTTCTAGGTTTAGTGGTTGCGCACCTGTTGCCACTCGTGCAATGAGTAGAAATGGCGCAATGGCAGCGTTATTAGCTAGCGCTTCCACATCACCCGCGGTGGGAATCGAGGCTTGGGCGAAGGCTCTGCGAATAGCTGCTGCGCTCTGTCCATGTGAGCGCACAATCACTGCCATCTGCGAATAAGCAACGCCGCCCATGAGATGAGCCCGTTTAAATTGATACGCAATGTATTGCGCTTCCTCTGATTCAGAGAGAAGTCGCACTGCTTGTGTGGCAGGTGTGCCACGGAAATTATTTGTGAGTTCAATCTTCTTGGCACCATTTGCCAGATATGAATCAAGTACTGCCGCAACCCCTTCCGGGTCAGCGCCGCGGAATCTGCCCACAGCGCTAGCTGCATCAGCGATGATCACGAGGTCTTGCCCAGCTAATAGTTGTAATAGGTTTCGTTGCCCCGGATCACTTTCTTGAAATTCATCAACAATGATCGTGCTAAATCGTGCACGCAGCTCTGTGAGGAGTTCGGGGTTGGCCCGCAAATGATTAATTGCGGTGTTAATAATCTCTGATGGATCAATGCGCACCTTGGCATCACCGGCCAGTACCTCTTGCAATGTCATGGCACCTAAGTATCGCTTCCAGAATTGAGCCGCTCCCGGCCAATATTTCTCACCTAATTGCTTTCCACGAATCTCTAAATCTTCTGGGGTAATTCCACGTTCATTAGCACGCATAATCAGATCACGAAGTTCGCGCACAAATCCTTGGGTCTGAAGTGGTTCACCTAGCGACTGCTCTGTGCGCTGCAAATCGGCATGCCATTGTTGATAGCCATCTTCGATATCACCATCTAATAACTGCGTGATAAAAGTCTCTTGTTCGGCACCTGATAGCAAAATAATTTCTCGCACGTTCTCTGCGGTGCGCATCTTAAGGATTGAATAAGCGAGCGAGTGAAATGTGCGTGCTAGTGGTTCATGTGCGGTCTTAGCTGATCGAGTGACAATCGCATCGCGAATTTCAGATGCACGTTCACGGCCGTAGGCAATTATCAGAATTGAATCGGGGCTTTGGCCTGCTGTGATACGCGCTAGTGCGGATTCAATAACAACTGTCGTTTTTCCAGTGCCGGTTGCGCCAGTGATAATCAGCGGGGAACCGCGGTGGGCAATGGCTGCTTGCTGCTCTGCACTTAATACATTCGCGCCCGAGAAAGGCAGAAACCCCTCATCACTGCTGCGCACAAGGCGAAGCGGTGATGAAGGGTTCTGCTTACTCATAGTTGCTATTTAACCCTACGGCGGTGACAAGTCACGTGAGCCCAAGGTGAATTAACACTGGTCGATTAGCTCCGGTCAATTAGCTCTGATTATTCTTCTTTGCTCGAGATGTGGCTCGAGCGCGCTCTGGCCCATCGAGTGTTACCTTACGGATGCGAACAACTGCTGGAGTTACTTCCACGCATTCATCTTCGCGGCAGTACTCAAGGGCGCCTTCCATATTGAGCTTCTTAGGTGGAATCAACTTTTCCGAATCATCCGTACCTGATGCACGCATATTGGTTAGTTTCTTCTCACGAACACAGTTGACATCCATATCATCAGAACGTGAGTTCTCACCGATAACCATGCCTTCATAGACTTCATCACCGGGTTCAACGAAGATAGATCCGCGTTCTTGAATTCCAGCTAGGGCATATGAGGTCACGACGCCGATGCGATCTGAGACAAGGGAGCCGGTGCCACGGGTGCGAAGTTCACCAAACCATGGCTCGTATGAATCAAATACATGGTGAAGTAAACCTGTGCCACGAGTTTCAGTAAGGAACTCAGTGCGGAAACCAATCAGGCCACGTGATGGAACTTTGTAATCAAGTCGAATCCATCCGGTTCCGTGATTGACCATCTGTTCCATGCGACCCTTACGAAGTGCCATCAATTGTGTAAGAACACCCAGATAATCTTCCGGTGCATCAATTGATAAGCGCTCCATTGGTTCATGAAGTTTTCCATCAATCATCTTTGTTACTACCTGTGGCTTACCCACTGTGAGTTCAAAACTTTCGCGCTTCATGATTTCCACAAGCACAGCGAGCTGAAGTTCTCCGCGCCCCTGAACTTCCCATGTATCAGGACGTTCAGTATTTAGAACACGCAGTGAAACGTTACCAACAAGCTCTTTATCAAGACGATCTTTTACTTGGCGCGCGGTAAGCATCTTGCCGCTCTTGCCCGCTAGTGGTGATGTGTTGATACCGATTGTCATCGAAATCGATGGCTCATCGACGGTAATAAGTGGTAATTGATGTGGGTTTTCTAGGTCGGCAAGTGTTTCACCCAAGGTAATAGTTTCAATACCGGCAACGGCAATGATGTCTCCAGGATGAGCTTCCAGTGCTGGAACCCGCTCGAGTGCTTCGGTCATAAGTAACTCAGAAATCTTTACTCGCTCTGTAGTGCCATCGGTCTTAATCCAGGAAACAGTTTGGCCTTTCTTAATCACACCTTCGTGCACGCGGCAGAGCGCCAAACGTCCAAGAAATGGTGAAGAGTCAAGGTTTGTCACGTGTGCTTGAAGTGGTGCGCCTTCGTGGTAAACAGGTGCTGGAATTGTTGCGAAGATAGTGTCGAAGAGAACGTCAAGATTTTCTTCTACCGGCATTCCACCATCTGCTGGACGTGTCAGGGAAGCGCGACCTGCCTTAGCTGATGCATAGACAACCGGAAATTCGATCTGTTCTTCATTGGCATCTAGATCAAGGAAGAGTGCGTAAGCCTCATCAACAACTTCGGCAATACGGGAATCGGGGCGATCCACTTTATTAATAAGGAGAATGACCGGAAGATTCTTCTGCAGTGCTTTGCGCAATACAAAACGTGTTTGTGGCAGTGGGCCTTCAGAAGCATCGACGAGCAAGATAACGCCATCGACCATTTCTAGACCACGTTCAACCTCGCCACCGAAATCTGCGTGGCCTGGTGTGTCAATGATGTTGATGATGGTGTCACCACGTCTTACCGAAGTGTTCTTGGCAAGAATAGTGATGCCCTTTTCGCGTTCTAGATCCATTGAATCCATCATGCGGTCTTGGCCTTCTTCTTGCTTCTTATAAGCAGCGAAAGCTCCGGATTGCCACAACATCGCATCAACGAGTGTGGTCTTTCCATGGTCAACGTGAGCAATGATCGCAACGTTGCGAAGGTTGTCACGGGTCTTCTTTGGAAGATCCTTGAGGTGAGCCTGATTAAGGCGTGCTCTGGCGGTATTAAGTGCTGGGCTATTAGACATTGAATCTGAACTCCACTACGTCTCCGTCTTGCATGATGTATTCCTTACCTTCCATACGCACCTTGCCCTTAGCTTTCGCTTCAGTCATTGTGCCCGCTTCTACCAAGTCGGTAAAAGAGACGATTTCAGCTTTAATGAAACCTTTTTGGAAATCTGTATGAATGACGCCGGCCGCCATGGGCGCAGTGTCACCTTTATGAATGGTCCAGGCGCGCGCTTCTTTTGGACCTGCAGTTAAATAAGTTTGTAACCCCAAAGTATCAAAACCAACTCGGGCAAGAGTAGCTAACCCTGGTTCGCTCAGCCCGATTGCTTGCAAGAGTTCGAGTGCATCTTCATCGGAAAGTTCGGCAAGTTCGGCCTCAGTCTTGGCATCGAGAAAGATTGCCTCTGCTGGCGCCACCAGGGCTGATAACTTCGTGCGCAGTTCAAGGTCAGCAAGCTCTGCAGCATCGACGTTAAAGACATAAAGAAATGGTTTTGCCGTGAGCAGGTGAAGCTCATGCAAAAGTTCGCGATCAATTTTTGACTGTGAGAGTGGCTTTCCTGATTGCAACCACTCATTGGCTTCCTTAACCGCCGCTAAAACCGGGGCCTTCTCTTTCGCAACGCGCGCCTCTTTCTCAAGTCGCGGAATCGCTTTCTCAATAGTTTGTAGATCTGCGAGCGCAAGTTCCATATTGATTGTTTCCATGTCGCTGGCAGGATCGATGCGACCATCCACGTGAACCACATCGCCATCGGTAAAGACCCGGATGACCTGACAGATGGCATCGGTCTCACGAATGTTGGCCAGGAACTTATTTCCAAGGCCGGCACCTTCAGATGCGCCCTTAACAATGCCAGCGATATCAACGAAGGAGAGTGCGGCCGGAAGAAGCTTTTCGGAACCAAAGATTGTGGCCAGCTTTGCAAGCCGCTCATCCGGAACGCCCACGACGCCGACATTGGGCTCGATGGTGGCAAAGGGATAGTTGGCAGCTAAGACATTGTTCTTGGTCAGAGCATTAAAGAGGGTCGACTTTCCGACATTCGGCAGGCCGACGATTCCAATTGAGAGGCTCATAAGTAGGACAGCCTACGGGGGATTGTCAGTGCCTCCTGCCACGATTGCCCCATGTCCAGCACAGTGGTGACCTTAATAACTCTCATTCTCGGCCTCTTTATCGGTCTCGCACTTGGTCTGTGGATTTCCAGAATTAAATCTGCAGCAAGCGGTGGCAATACATCAACGATTAGCCAAGAGCTCAACGATGTGAAGGTCTTGCTCAAGGCATCTGATGATCGCCTAAAAGCGGCAGAGGCCAAGAGTGAGAATGAAACAAAGATTGCAACGCAGATGGAAGAGATGAAGAGCACTGTGGAACGGATGCGCCAGCAAGCACAGGAAGCATCGGAAAAGAGAATTGCATCTGAGGTGCAATTGGTTGGAACTATTGATGAGATGCGAAAAGCATCGACCACCTTCTTTGATGAAACTAAGAAGATTGCCGGAGCACTTGCTAGTTCGCAGACTCGTGGAAAATTTGGGGAAGCGCAATTAGAACTTCTCCTAGAACAAGCCGGGTTACGTGAAGGCCATGAGTATCTGGCGCAGCGTTCCACGACAGATTCAGATTCTTCTGGAATTCCCGATATCACCGTGGCAATGCCTGGTGGCTCCAAGCTCTTTATCGACTCCAAGTTTCCCTTCGATCGCTTCCTGGAAGCATTTGGAACAGAGGAGCAAGAGCAGCGCGATGAACTTCTCCTGCTACACACAAAAGATTTGCTCAAGCATGTCGATGCGCTAGCAAAGCGTGGCTATCACAAATCACAGAACTCCCCTGACTTTGTTGTGCTCTTCCTCCCCTTTGAGACGCTACTTGCAGAATCACTTCGCCTTGATCCACTTCTACTTGAGAAAGCATTTAAAGTCGGTGTCACACTGGCAACTCCCACATCAATGATGGCGCTACTGCGCACCGTGGGACATATCTTCACGCGTAATAAATTGGCAGAAAATGCCGATGACATCACCAAGGTGGCGGCAACTTTTCTTAAAAATGTCACGCTCTTGCATACCAAGATTGTCGCGGTGGGTAAGGCAATTAATCAAACCTCTAAAGCCTATGAAGATCTCATTCCCACAGCAGAAAAGACTGTCCTTGCACCAGCCCGGCGAATCAATAAACTAGGTGTAGCTGGCGATAAAGATAAGCTGGCAATCGAATACCCGGAATCTCCGGCAGATGTGCGAGCACTGAACAACCCAGACTTAGATAGCCCAGATTTAGATGCACAAGATGATTTTATTGATGTTGAAGTAGTAGAGGAGTAGGCGATGAGCACGCAGATAACACGTAAGCCAGTAATAAAAGGGCCCGGACTTAAGAAGCAGGGCGTGGTATTCCTACAATCACTTTTTATCTTCATTATCTGCGCACTTGAGATCTGGATTCGCTCTGGTGCCGGAATAGTCTCTGGACTCATTATCGCTCTGGTCACCTATGGCGGCGTCAACTACGGCCGCACTGGAACTCGTTATGTTGCAGCTGTTACTCCGCCACTTGCCTATGCTGCAACTGTTCTCTTCCTGACTATTCTCAGTGATGGTCTTGCACTCTCTCGAGTTGGTATTGATTTCATCGGCTCACTTGCCAGCGTTGCGCCATATCTACTAATCAGCGCACTCTATGCCTGGTTTATGTTCTTAAATGAGAAGGCAAAGAACCGTCCTTCTAAGCGCGCGGTAGCTGCCTAAGGATTACATTGTTCGTGAATCTTTATATCCTTAAACTAGTTGGCGGTGAGGGTTTCCTCTATATTTTTATAAACTTCTTCTCGCAACCTTTAGGCGATTACTTCTAGCTCTTGAACCATCTTCTATTTTCGGGATTTTTTGGAATAATACAACTATGCAAATTTTTGAAACTAGTCGCCTTCGCTGTCAATCTATGTCGTTAACTGAATATTCTGATTTTGAAGCGGGTATTGAACCTAAGTGGGAGGGCTTCACTAATCCTTACAAACATTTAGTTGAGGGGCCAAGTCCTTTAGCTCATAGAATCCCTAGAGTTAAGCAGGAGCCAAGTTTTGCTGAGATTTGTCTAATTCTTGCTATTAGCAAAAGCGATAATAAAGTTATCGGATCTGCCGGCTTCCATGATTTACCAGATGAAAGAGGAATGATTGAAATCGGCTTTGGCATAGTTCCAGAGATGCAGAATCAAGGATTTGGAATGGAACTGCTTCTTGGAATGTGGCACACGATTTGCAAGCGAAGTGATGTCAAAATTCTTCGCTATACGGTTGCACCGGATAACGAGCCATCAATGCACATAATTAACAAATTAGGCTTCACAAAAGTTGGGGAGCAAATAGACCTAGAAGATGGATTAGAACTTATCTTTGAAATGACTGCTGTGGAATTTCTATCAAGTGGGCGGTGAGGGCTTCTACTTCGCAGCCTTTAAATCAGCACGTAGCTCTTTTGGTAGCGCAAAGAGCAGCGTTTCCTCCGATGATCGCACTTCTTCCACATCGCTATAGCCATGTTCATCTAAGTACTTGAGTAAGTCATTGACCAGAATTTCAGGTACTGATGCGCCACTTGTCACACCGATTACTTCAACGCCTTCAAACCACTCGTCCTTCACCTCGGTTGCATAATCAACAAGATAGGCAGCCTTTGCGCCATATTCCAGCGCTACCTCAACTAGGCGCACAGAGTTCGATGAGTTTGTAGAACCCACGACAATGACCAGATCTGCTTGTGGGGCGATAGCTTTGATTGCTTCTTGGCGATTCTGGGTGGCATAACAAATGTCATCTGATGGTGGGTTGGCTATTTCTGGAAAACGTTCTTTAAGAATTGCCACAGATTGCATAGTTTCATCGACAGAGAGCGTGGTCTGGGTAAGCCAGACCAACTTCTTACCTGGCGTTGGAACAATTGTGCGGGCCTCATCAAGCCCATCGACCACGCGCACCTTTCCTGGTGCTTCACCAGCAGTTCCTTCAACTTCTTCGTGGCCGATATGGCCGATCAGAAGAATCTCAGTTTCATCATCGGCAAAACGTTTTACCTCATTGTGCACCTTGGTTACTAGCGGGCAGGTGGCATCGATGGTCTTGAGGTTTCGAGCCGCTGCTTGCTCGTGCACGGCAGGTGAAACTCCGTGAGCTGAGAAAACTACCGTTGCACCATCTGGCACTTCATCGGTTTCATTAACAAAGATGACCCCGCGCTTTTCCAGAGTAGAGACCACATGCTTGTTGTGGACAATTTCTTTACGGACATAGACCGGAGCGCCATAGAGCTCCAGCGATTTCTCCACCGCAATCACTGCGCGATCAACGCCGGCGCAATATCCGCGAGGCGCGGCTAGGAGAACTCTTCTACTCATGAGGCGCAGTCTAATAGGCTCATCCCATGTTCGAAACTTCACGTGAATCCCCGGCGCCAGTGCGCGTGGTTTCCGAAGCGATAAAAGAGTATGTGGATCGACTTGGCCCCATCTGGATTGAGGGCGAGATTTCAGAACTTAATGAACGCAGTGGTGGCATGGCATTTATGCGACTACGCGATACCAGTGCAGATATGAGCCTTTCTGTGATGTGTCACAAATCAGTATTAGCCAGCGTGCAACCACTGCCGGCAAATGCTCGCGTTGTGATTCATGCCAAGCCTTCTTGGTTTACCAAGAACGGTTCACTGACAATGTCAGCCAAAGAGATTAGCCAAGTGGGTGTGGGTGAACTTCTTGCACGGCTGGAAGCGCTGAAGGAGAAGTTAGCTGCGGAAGGTTTATTTAGTGCTGATAGAAAGATTGCACTGCCACGACTGCCGCGAAAAGTTGGGTTGATCTGTGGTCGCAATACCGATGCTGAAAAAGATGTTGTAGAAAATGCTCGCCGGCGCTGGCCAGCAGTTGAATTTGAAATTCGGGAGGTAGCAGTGCAAGGCGCCGCCGCTGTTGTGGAAGTATCTGCTGCGCTAAGCGAACTTGAGAATGACCCGGATGTGGATGTCATCATCATTACTCGCGGTGGTGGCTCCTTTGAAGATCTGCTGCCCTTTAGTGATGAGTCACTCGTTCGCCTGGCATCAGAGTGCAGAACGCCGATTGTCAGCGCTATCGGCCACGAGAAAGATGCACCACTTCTTGATTATGTCGCCGACTATCGCGCATCTACTCCCACCGATGCGGCTAAGCGCGTGGTTCCAGATATTGCGCAAGAGATTAGTGATATCGAAAAGATACGAGATCGCATGTATCGAACCTTGGTCTCCACTATTGGCTATGAGATCAATCTGATTGCTCAATTACGAAACCGCCCGGTGATGAAAGACCCACATCTGATGGTGACTTCCCGCCGCGATGAAGTAAAGGCGCTGCGAGATAGATCTATTCGCGGCTTTGCATCGATTATTGAAATTGAGAAGAAGGAGCTGGCTGGAGTGCGAGCCCATCTGCGTTCACTCTCACCACAATCAACGATGGACCGCGGCTATTCGGTAGTGCAGTTAGAAGATGGCGCAATTCTGCGCGATGCCACAAAGGTGAAGGTGGGCACTCGTTTGCGCATTCGCGTGGCAAAAGGTGAGACCGCAGCCACCGTTAGTTCTCCCGAATAACTACAAGAGAGTAGATTGTGCTCATGGCCGCTAAAGATGCACAGCCCTCCTATGAAGCCGCTCGTGATGAGCTGGCCGAGATCGTGGAATCACTAGAAGATGGCAGCGCAACCCTGGAAGAGTCACTGAAGTTGTGGGAGCGCGGTGAAGAGCTGGCAAAGATCTGTCAGCAATGGCTCGATGGCGCCAAGAAGAAGTTAGACGCGGCCAAAGTGAGTTCTACCAAGTCTGAGGAGAAGTAAGTGGCTCCAACTTTTTCATACTCTGACATGCTGCCGATTGGACCGGACACAACCAAGTATCGCCTTTTAACCAAAGAAGGTGTGAGCGTTGAAAAGTTAGGCGATAAGCAATTTCTTCATGTGACAGCTGAAGCGCTGACCCTGCTTACTGAAACAGCGATGCACGATATTTCACATTACCTGCGCAGTGAACATCTAGAGCAACTCTCAAAGATTCTCACCGACCCAGAAGCCTCAGCCAATGACCGCTTCGTGGCGCTGGACTTATTAAAAAATGCCAATATTGCCGCCGGTGGAATTTTGCCGATGTGCCAAGACACCGGCACGGCTCTAATTATGGGTAAGAAGGGGCAATACGTATTAACTAGTTCAAAAGATGAAGTCGCACTTGCCCAAGGGGTTTATGACGCTTTCACCAAGTTAAACCTGCGCTATTCACAGATGGCTCCCACCACAACCTGGGAAGAGAAGAACACCGGCAATAACTTGCCAGCTCAAATTGAGATTTATGCAGATAGTGAGCACCCTGATGAGTACAACTTCATGTTTATCGCCAAAGGTGGCGGAAGTGCCAACAAATCTTTCCTCTACCAAGAGACTAAGGCAGTCCTAAACCCAACCTCATTTTTGAATTGGTTAGATGAAAAACTCCGCTCTATAGGCACGGCGGCATGTCCGCCATATCACTTAGCTATTGTCATTGGTGGCACCAGCGCGGAATACACAGTTAAGACCGCAAAGCTGGCCAGCACCCATTACCTCGATAACTTGCCTACTTCAGGAGATGGTGTTTCCGGCCATGGTTTTCGCGATCTCGCCCTAGAAGAAGAAGTCTTTAAGCTCACTCAGAAGTTAGGTATTGGCGCCCAGTTTGGCGGCAAGTACTTCTGCCACGATGTCCGCGTCGTTCGCCTTCCTCGCCATGGGGCATCACTTCCGATTGCTATTGCAGTTTCTTGTTCGGCAGATCGCCAAGCAAAGGCGAAGATCACTAAAGATGGCATATTCATTGAGCAGCTAGAGACCGAGCCAGCACACTTCTTGCCGGAAACAACTGATGAACATTTAAATGAGGATGTAGTTAAGATCGATCTCAATCAATCGATGGACGCTATTCGGGCCGAGCTTTCCAAATACCCGGTAAAGACTCGTCTGTCATTAAGTGGCACCATTGTGGTGGCTCGCGATCTGGCTCACTCCAGAATTAAAGAGATGCTAGATGCCGGTAAAGAGATGCCAGAATACTTAAGGCAGCACGCCGTTTATTACGCAGGTCCAGCAAAGACACCAACTGGGATGGCCTCTGGTTCATTTGGACCAACAACTGCCGGCCGAATGGATTCCTATGTGGATCAATTCCAAGCAGCTGGTGGATCACTTGTCATGTTGGCAAAGGGAAATCGTTCTAAGGCTGTCACCGATGCCTGCAATAAACATAAAGGTTTCTATCTGGGATCTATTGGTGGGCCAGCAGCCCGCCTGGCCCAAGATTGCATCAAGAAGGTGGAAGTTCTAGATTTTGCAGATCTTGGGATGGAAGCTGTTTGGAAGATTGATGTCGTTGATTTCCCAGCGTTTATCGTTGTTGACGATAAGGGAAATGATTTCTTTGCTGAGACGATGCGCCCGTTAACTATCGGTAAGAAGCCTTAAGTTCTTAGTTTGATCTTTAACTCTGGGTCGTTATCTGTCTCAGGAAGGTCAATTTTCATTGTGTATGTGCCCTTTTTCGCAGAATTTGGAATCTTCATTGAGACCGTTCCATCATCATTGAGGGTCACACCAGTAGCTTTGTAAACTTTTTTGCCACTGACTAGCGAAATCTTAATTCCTTTAAGCTCATCGCTATTAACGGCTGTCATATCAACCTGAGGTTGATCAGGGTTGGGCGCATCCGCTGGCGTTTCAGCACTCTCTATTGGCTTAGTCCTGATCTGTGAAAACTTTGAATTCAGCTTCTTCGCTTTAAAGACAGGTACCGAAACCTTTTCGCCCTCGACTATCTCTTGACCTGCAAATACCTGCTCCACGCGCTGAGGAAGGGTCTCCACTCTTAACTCTTCGATAGCAGCTACTTCCTCCTGCGCCTCCTGAGCCTTTGCCGCCGCTTCTTCTGTCGCCTTCACTTGGGCTTCAGCATCGGTTTTCGTTTTCTCAACAAAAACCAATGACTTCTCCAAATCCGCCTTCGTGGCGAGAAGTGATGCATATTCTGGTGAATTTTTTGCAACTCGCTTTAAAAGTGCCGCGATATCTGAAATCTTTGAATTGATATCGGAGATACTTAAATCAATCTCACCAACTTGGGTGCTGAGAGCCTTTTGAAATTCTGCAGCTGCATCAAGGGCGCTCTGTGAATCTTTTAGGTTGATTGCTTTTGTATTTTCTTGCACGGACTGCAACGCTGCAATTGTCTTCTGTTGTAGCTTAATCAATTCTGCATTATCTTGGAGTCTTGCATATACCGTCTTGAGCGTAACTTCATAGGCGGCACGAGCCTCCAACAAATTCTTGTAGGCTTGAGAATTCTGATCTAAAGTGGCAAGTGTCTTTTCAGTCTCTGCCAGTCTTTCCACCGTTGTCGTACTGAAATATGTATCCTGTCTGACACTCCAATCAAGAGAATCAGCTATTTCTTTCGCTTTATCAACACTATTCTTGATTTCACTTTCGGAAAGCTTGTTTTCAGGAGCAGCAAGGGCTGCAGCTGCTGCATCTGCCTCGCGCTTTTGGGCTGCAGCAAGCTGTGTGCGTAATTCATTCATGCG